>Ga0265293_10005105_pt1 | contig 22325 bp, 18 predicted proteins | sample Munlanlewell138R_FD_192505 | JGI IMG/M metagenome (GOLD analysis project Ga0265293, IMG submission 192505) | Leachate microbial communities from a municipal landfill in Southern Ontario, Canada - Leachate well 138R | ecosystem: Engineered > Solid waste > Landfill > Unclassified | place: Canada... | reverse complement strand
ACAAGAACACTGAAAGTCAGTGTCAGCGCAAACCACCCTTGCCACTCCATAAACTGCTCTTGGTATCCGTTAATTATCAGCTGTGTAGGATACAGCGGGGAAACTTATTACTTAAATAACACTTTTGCTGCTATATATTCCAAAAAATAATATATGCAGTCTATTGACAGATCGTAAATTCATCAAAAATAACAGATGAACTGGTCTTCGACATTGTTCTCTCTACAATGGCAGGCTGACGACCACTGATGCAAGACCATGAGCGAGAGCTTCACCTTCCGCCCGATCGGCATCCTCGACTCACCATTCACGGAGAAGTTCGCAGCCCCTCGCCAGCCTCGTCTCGTGGACGCGGCGCGCGCCGAATTGCATCTTGCCGATTACTGCAACCGCGAAGAAATTCTGCGCGGCCTGTCCGGCTTCTCGCACGTCTGGCTGATCTTCGTGTTCCATCAGGTGGCGGCGGGCGACTGGTCTCCCACCGTGCGTCCGCCCCGTCTGGGCGGAAACCAGCGCCTGGGCGTATTTGCCACCCGCAGCCCCTTCCGCCCCAATCCCATCGGCCTCTCGGCCGTGAAGCTGGACGGTGTCGAAAATCGCCAGGGTCGCTGGCTGCTGCATTTGAGCGGCGTGGACCTGGTGAACGGAACACCCATCCTCGACATAAAACCCTATGTACCCTACGCCGACGCCATCGCCGAAGCCAGCGCAGGGTTCACCAGCGCGCTTCCACACGAAGCCGTGACGGTAAACTTCAGCGAGGAGGCTTGCGAGAGCCTGCTCAGGTTGGAACGCGATCATCCAAACCTTGAAACCCTGATCGAGCAGGTCATCGGCCAACAGCCGCAGCCGGGCTACCGGCGCGGCGACACGCTGTCGAGAACCTATGGAATGACGCTGTACGACCTGAACATCCGCTGGCGGACGGAAGGAGCAACCTGCCTGGTAACCGTGATCGAGCGCACGGGCTCTTCGCTTGCCCCCTCTGACCTCAGCTGAGGTAGGTGGCGCGCAGCAGTTCCACAGCGTCCTTGTCGACGCCGATCTCTGTGGCGAGATAGGCGTCGATAGATCCGTAATTCTTTTCCATCTGCGCAAAGGCGAAATGCAGGTAGGGAACCTTGTCACTGGTGTACAGGGGCTTGGGGGTCTTGCTGCCTTCGCCATAGCGCAGCATCATGTCGGCAAAGGCGTTGCTGCCGGCATGGGTACTGAAATCCACACCCGCGGTTTCGATTTCGGGGCGACGGAAGCGCGTGGAAAGGTGGTAATCCTCGAGAATGGTTTCCCTGGCAACACCCAGCGTACGCAGAATGAGCGCCGCGGCGATGCCAGTGCGGTCCTGTCCTGCAGAACAGTTGAACACCAGTGGTGCGTTGCCTTTCATCAGGTGATGAAAGAGCAGGCTCAATTGCGGCTTCAGCAGAATCGGGAAGTTCTGGTAAAGAATATGCACGCCGACTTTCTTGCCACTCTCGTCGAACATGCGGGATGAGATTTCCGTCAGGCTGTAGTCGTGATTGATGAAATTCAATCCGCGCTCCCGTGCCCAGTGGTTCGGGAACAGGTCCAGCTCTTCACGGGAGCGGAAATCCACTACGGTGGCGATGTTCAGCCGTGACAGCACGTCCTGGTCAGCGGCCGTGAGGCCAGTCATTACGCCGGAGCGGAAAATCTGGCCGCGCTTCACCTTTTTACCGCCGCGGGCGGAGTAGCCGCCCATGTCGCGGAAGTTGTTGCCGCCCTCGAGGGGCAACAGGCGCTCGTACTCGAAAGTGATTTCAACGTCGTCGTCCAGAGCGGAGCGCGCCTGACTGTGATCATCCAACATGTGTAGATACCGTGATGAAAGGCCGCTTTCACCGCCTGGGTGAGCACGCTGGCCTGGATATCGGATTGCTTGTTTCGGGCGGAGCAGCGTGCAGATCGACCCTGCCGGCGGGCGCCGAAAAAAACGGATAGCCTGCCATTCTATGGAAACAGCAATCCATTGCAACCCGGAACCGGGGCCGGATCATGGACAGAAGCGCCCCACTCTGGCATGCTCGCGCGCTTTTTAGAGGGTTTTCCCATGACCGAGCTGCCTCCCTGCCCCAAATGTTCCTCTTCCTTCACTTATCAGGATGGCCCGCTTCTGGTGTGTCCCGAATGTGCTCACGAATGGAGCGGCGACAGTCAGAATGGTGCCGAGGACGAAAAAGTGTACCGCGATGCCAACGGCAACCTTCTTCAGGACGGCGATACCGTTACCGTGATCAAGGATCTCAAGATCAAGGGCTCTTCGCAGGTGGTGAAGGTCGGCACGCGGGTGAAAAATATCCGTCTGGTAGACAGTGATCACGATATCGACTGCAAGATCGACGGTATCGGTGCGATGAAGCTCAAATCCGCCTTCGTCAAGAAAGCCTGAATCAGGGTTTTACCGGCACCGCGCCACCCCCCGGCCAACGATAGTCCGTGCTGCCGTAGAACAGGGGCCCGCGCCGCGAAATAGTCTGGGTTTTGCCCACGCTCCAGGGCGTGAATTCGACCTTGTGACCCATGGCCGTCAGGATATCCAGGGTGTCGCGGCTGATTCCCCTTTCCACTTGCAGCACGTCCGGCAGCCATTGGTGGTGGACGCGGGGCGCGGCCGTCGCCTCGGCAATGTTCATGTCGAAGTCCACCACATTGAGCACCATCTGCAACACGGCGGTGATGATTCTGCTGCCACCCGGACTGCCGGTGACCATCACCGGCACGCCATCGCGGAACAGGATCAACGGCGTCATCGACGACAGCGGGCGCTTGTTGGCGGCAATGGCATTGGCATCGTTGCCGATCAGACCGTAGGCGTTGGCGGCGCCCACCTTTGCGGAAAAGTCGTCCATTTCATTGTTGAGCAGAAAGCCCGCGCCGCTCACCGAAATACCATTGCCGTATGAGAAGTTCAGGGTGTAGGTATTGCTGACGACGTTGCCCTCCTCGTCCCAGGTCGAGTAGTGGGTGGTTTGCGGGCTTTCCGGAACCAACTCGAGCCCCGGCGCAACCTGGGCCGAGGGCGTGGCGCGCTCCAGGACAATCGCGCTTCTGCGGGTTTGGGCGTAGTTCTTGTCCATGAGTTCCGCAGTGGGCACCTCGATGAAGTCCGGGTCGCCCAGATATTCACTGCGATCCGCGTAGGCAACGCGCATGGTCTCGGCGAGGCGATGCAAATAGGCCGCGCTGTTGTGGCCGAGCGCGGCGAGATCCCAGCCCTCGAGAATGTTCAGCATCTGTATCAGATGCACCCCGCCGGAGGACGGCGGCGGCATGGATGCCACTTCGAAATCGCGATAACGGCCACGCACCGCTTCCCGCTCCACGGCCCGGTAGTTGCGCAGGTCTTGCAGAGTGACGGCGCCGCCGCTCCTTTCCATTTCCGCCACGATCATCGCCGCGGTCTTGCCTTCGTAGAAATCGTCACCGCCAGTTTTTGCGATACGCTTCAAGGTGGCCGCCAGGTCTGGCTGCTTCCACCGGGTGCCAGGTTGGAAGAGCGTTCCATCCTTGTTGAAGAAATAAGCAGCCGACGCGGGATGGTTTTTCAGGCGCTGCTCGGCGCGCTGCAGCGACAGCGCCAGGATATGGGTGACGGAGATGCCATTTGCCGCCAGCTCGATGGCGGGCGCCATGACCTCGGGCAGCGACAGCCTGCCGTATCGCTTCTGGGCGTGAACCAGGCCGGCCACGGTGCCCGGCACGGCGGAAGCCAGGCTGCTGAAGCGCGAGAGCCTGGTGTCCGCCTCGCCCGCGCTGTTGATGAAAAAGTCCCGGTGCGCCGCGGCCGGCGCCGTTTCCCGGTAGTCGATGGCAAGCGTGCGGTTTTCTTCCGCAAGGTGGATCAACATGAATCCGCCGCCGCCCAGATTGCCCGCCTCCGGCATGGTCACGGCAAGCGCGAACCCGGTTGCCACTGCCGCATCGATGGCATTGCCGCCCTTTCTGAGGATTTCTGCACCGACTCTGCTGGCCACTTGTTCCTGGCTGACGACCATGCCGCCGTAGCCGACCACGGGGTGGAAACGATCCTCGTGCTCGAGAATCGCAACCGTTTCAGCCTGAATATTTGCGAACAAAAACAGTGTTGTTATAAATACATAAACCTGTTTTTTCAGAAAATACATTGCCGTTTGTCCTGTGCAGAAAAAGCGCTTCATGGTATAACGAAACACGCATGATTCCGAGCCCGGGCAACGCCGTGACCGAACCTATCGCATTCTTTCCCATCCGCGTCGAACAGACTCACTGGCAGATCGCCAGCGATACGTTGAGCAGCATCCGCCGTGAAGTGTTCATCGACGAGCAGGGGGTGCCCGAGGAAGATGAGTGGGATCACAAGGATTACGACGCCAGCCACTGGCTTGCCTGGGGAAGTGATCGCGTGGCGATGGCCACTGCCCGTCTGGCGGGCAACAAGATCGGTCGCATGGCAGTGCTCAAACCCTATCGAGGCAATGGTGTGGGCTCGGCGTTGTTGCGAGCCATCATCAAGCACGCCGTCGAGAGCGGCATGACCCACCTGGTGCTAGACGCCCAGAGCTACGCCGTCGCCTTTTACGAACGCCAGGGGTTTCGGGTGACGGGCGAGGAATTCATGGACGCGGGCATCGCGCATTTACCCATGGCCATCGATCTCGATCGCACCGTGGTGACTGCCGACATCCCATCAGAATTCGGCGCGGAAATGCGCGAGCGCAAAAATTTCGGTGGCAGCGGCGAATTCGCGGCGGCGGCCTTGTCCCTGGTGAGCCACAGCCGCCGCCAACTTCGCATTCTCAGTGATCGGTTGGCGCCGGAGGTATATGGTCGCGAAGAGCTGTGCAGCGCGATTCTCGCCCTGGCGACGTCTCACCCCTACACCCAGGTGCGTGTGCTGTTGCGCGACGCGTTTTCCTTGAGCAGCCATTTCCACCCTTTTATTGCCCTGTGTCGGCGCCTGCAGAGCCGCATCGAGTTGCGTACCCTGGGCGAGAATCCCGGCATCGAACACGGAGAATTCATCACCGGCGATGACGACGCCCTGCTTTACCTGCTCGATCCCGCTCGCAAGGAGGGGTATCTGTGTCTCTACTCGCCTGCGGAAGTGCGCCGCCTCAACAGCGATTTCGACACCCTCTGGCAATATGGTGAGCCCGATCTGGAATCCCGCCGCTTGCATCTCTGACTGCAGGGCAACCAGAGCCTGTTCACGACCTTTCCGGGATCAAGCGCCATATCGCCGTCGACCGCGAGGCTTGCGGGTGACGGCCGTGGATCGACGTTCGGGTATTCACCGGCGGGGGATGACCGTATGCCCTGCACCCCAATGGTTGTGCGCGCTCCTGCACGAGTACAGATAGTGCATCTCAGTAAACGATGGAGCGCTTCTCGATTTCCTTCTTGCGACGATCGTACTCTTCGCGTGTGATTCGACCTTTGTCATAGTCCTCCTTGAGTGCGTCCATGGCGCGCTTGTTGGAGTACTCGTAGGCCGCACCGCCCACGGCGGCGCCACCGACGACCTGCTTGGTGGTACAACCAGAGACGGCAAGCCCGATACCCGCGCAGAGTACGACCGCACAGCTGGCGGAAAGCATGGTTTGGAGTGGCTTGTTCATGGGGTGATTCTCCTGTCAGGCGGCCGGAGAACCGCGGAAGCTGCTCTCCAGCGGGTTTGCATCATGCCATTAGTGCATGGCTCACCTATCCATGGCCCGCAAACCCCATGCCATAAGAAAAATCACTTATTAGTCAGCACCTTGCCTTTACTTCTCAGCGGGGACACCGAAATCCTGTTGCCGGAATGCGCCAGATCCGTAGAGATCCGCCAATTTTCCTTTGCGTTCAGGCAGGTAGGATGTCGCCCAAAAGAAACACCCCGCAACCACGCCGATATTCGTCGGCCTGGTTGCAGGGTGGTTCGGAAGCGGGATCTGTCTTGCCGATCAGATGGCGAATTTCTCCTTGGCTTTCTGCCGGTAGGCGTGCAGCAGTGGCTCGGTATAGCCACTGGGCTGCTCCCGGCCCTTGAGGATCAGATCGCGAGCCGCGGCGAACGCAATGCTGTCGTCAAAAGCGGGTGCCATATTGCGATAGTTGGGATCCCCCGCGTTCTGACGATCCACCACCTCGGCCATTTTCTTGAGGGTGGCGATCACCTGCTCCTCGCTGCAAATGCCGTGATACAGCCAATTACAAATATGCTGGCTGGAAATGCGCAGCGTGGCGCGGTCTTCCATCAGGCCGACGTCATTGATGTCTGGCACCTTGGAGCAACCGATGCCCTGTTCCACCCAACGCACCACGTAGCCCAGGATACCCTGCGTATTGTTGTCCAGCTCGCGCTGAATCTCGTCGGCACTGAGCCTGGTGTCACCGAGCAGCGGGATATCGAGAATATCGTCAACCGAGGCGCGCTCGCGCTTGGTCAGCGTTTGCTGAAGAGTGAAAACGTCCACTTCGTGATAGTGCAGCGCATGCAGGGTGGCCGCCGTCGGCGACGGTACCCAGGCGGTGTTCGCACCGGCCTGGGGATGATTGATCTTGGCTTTCAGCATTGCCGCCATATTGTCGGGCTCGGCCCACATGCCTTTGCCGATCTGTGCCTTGCCCGCCAGGCCGCATGCCAGTCCCACGTCGACATTGCTGGCTTCATAGGCCTTGATCCACTTGCGATTCTTGAGCTCGCCCTTGGCGGCAAAGGGGCCCGCCTCCATGCTGGTGTGAATTTCATCGCCGGTGCGATCCAGGAAGCCGGTGTTGATGAACGCCACCCTGCCCTGCGCGGCGCGGATGCACTCCTTCAGGTTGATTGAAGTGCGGCGCTCTTCGTCCATGATGCCCACCTTGAGGGTGTGGCGCGCCAAACCCAGGGCGTCCTCGATGGCGTTGAACAGGTCGTCGGTGAATGCCGCCTCCTCGGGGCCATGCATCTTGGGCTTGACGATGTAGATGCTGCCGGTGCGGGAATTGCGCACTGCGCCAGTGCCCTTGAGATCGTGGATAGCGGCGAGCGAAGTGATCATGCCATCCATGATGCCCTCGGGAATTTCATTGCCCGCAGCATCCAGGATGGCCGGAGTGGTCATCAGATGACCTACATTGCGCACGAAAAGCAGGCTTCTGCCCGGCAGTGAAAATGCCTCGCCGGTCGGCGACAGGTAGTCGCGATCCGGATTCATGCGCCGCATGAAGGTGCTGCCGCCCTTGCTGACGGGCTCTTCGAGCGTGCCCTTCATCAGTCCCAGCCAGTTGCTGTAGACCAGACATTTGTCCGCCGCATCCACCGCCGCGATCGAATCTTCGCAGTCCATGATGGTGGTGAGCGCCGCCTCGAGCACGATGTCCTTGATGCCTGCGCTGTCCGTTGCACCGATATTATCTTCAGGGTCAATCTGAACTTCAGCATGCAGGCCATTGTTTTTCAAAAGTATCGCTGTCGGTTGTTCCGCGCTTCCCTGATATCCGCGGAGTTTTTCCGGTTGCTGGAGCCGCGCTTTCTGGCCGCTGGCAAGCGTCACTTCCAGGGCGCCCTCTAGGATGCGGTATGCCGTCGCCCCCACATGAGAACCCTCAGTAAGCGGGAAATGGGCGTCGAGAAACTCGCGGCCGCGGGCAATGACCTGATTGCCGCGCACGGGATTGTAGGGCCCAGCCTTGTGCGCTCCACCTTCTTCGGCAATGACATCGGTACCATAGAGTGCGTCATACAGGCTGCCCCAGCGCGCATTGGCGGCATTGAGGGCAAAGCGGGCGTTCATGACGGGCACCACCAGTTGCGGGCCGGCTTGCCGGGCGATTTCTTCATCGACATTTTCGGTGTTGATGGTGAAATCGCCAGCTTCGGGCAGCAGATAGCCGATGTCCCGCAGGAAGCTCTTGTACTGGGCGAAATCCTGAGGTTGGCCGCGGCGTTGCCGGTGCCAATCATCGATGGTGGCCTGCAGGCTGTCACGTTTCTCGAGCAATGCCTTGTTGCGGGGCGCGAACTGCGCAACGATCTTGCCGAATGCCGCCCAGAAATCCGCGACGTTCACGTCGGTGCCAGGGATGATCTGCTCGTTTACCAGGGCATAAAGGGCAGGATCGACCTGCAATCCCGCCACCTGAATCCGTTGCTGCTGTTGCGATTGAAGCGTCATGATGTCATCCCGATAGCTGAGCCGGACAAGCCGGCGAACGAAAATTAAGCGTGCAATGGTATAGATTGGGCCATAATCAAGCAAAGCGATTGTTTTTATGGTCGGTATTCATTTGATAAATACTGATGGTGCAGGCGCTCGCCATTACCCCGGTGGCCTTCAGGCCCTGTCGGTTCTGCAATAGATCTGATGCAGGGTCTCGATCACTTCGAGCGCCGGCCCGGGAACCAGAGAATAGTAAACGGACTGGGCATCCTGTAGGAACTTGCCTGCAAGCGACAGCCACCGAGATTTGTCGCCTGCGGGCAGGCTCCTACAGGCATCTACGTGAAACTCAGCCAAACAATGCCGAATTGCAAGATCGTGAACAGGCTCTTTATTGTAAAAACGGAAATTCGGGCTGGCGGCCTTGGCAATTGCCGCCAGCCCGAGCGACTCCCTTACGCCAGGGCCTTCAGCGCTGCCGCCACACCGGCACCATAGGCTGGATCGGCCTTGCTGCAGTTGTCGATGTGACGCTGCTGAATGAATTCCGGCGCGGCGGCGATGTTGCGGGCGGTGTTGTCGAACAATGCCTGCTGCTGCTCCGCGGTCATCAGCCGGAACAGATCACCGGGCTGCTTGTAGTAGTTGTCATCGTCCTGACGGTAGTCCCACCAGTCCGCATCGCCATTGATCTTCAACGGCGGCTCGCGGTACTCCGGCTGCTCCTGCCACTGGCCGAAGCTGTTGGGTTCGTAATGGGGCAGACCGCCGTAGTTGCCGTCCATGCGTCCGGCTCCGTCGCGGTGGTTGCTGTGTACCGGGCAGCGAGCGGTGTTGACCGGGATCTGGTGATAGTTCACGCCCAGGCGGTAACGCTGCGCGTCGGCGTAGTTGAACAGGCGCGCCTGCAGCATCTTGTCGGGTGAGACGCCAATGCCCGGCACCAGGTTGCTTGGCGCAAACGCGCTTTGCTCGACGTCGGCAAAGAAGTTTTCCGGGTTGCGGTTGAGCTCGAACTCCCCGACTTCGATCAGCGGATAGTCACCTTTCGGCCACACCTTGGTGAGGTCGAAGGGATGGTACGGCACCTTCTCGGCGTCGGTTTCCGGCATCACCTGGATGTACATGGTCCATTTGGGGAAGTCACCGCGCTCGATGGCTTCATACAGATCGCGCTGGCTGCTCTCGCGATCGCGGCCCACCAGCTCAGCGGCTTCGGCGTCGGTCAGGTTCTTGATGCCCTGCTGGGTACGGAAGTGCATCTTGATCCAGAAACGCTCGCCGTCCCTGTTCCAGAAGCTGTAAGTGTGGGAACTGAAACCGTGCATGTGGCGGTAGCTCGCGGGGATTCCGCGGTCGCTCATGACGATGGTCACCTGGTGCAGGGCCTCGGGCAGTGATGACCACCAGTCCCAGTTGTTGGTAGCCGAGCGCATGTTGGTGCGCGGATCGCGCTTGACCGCCTTGTTGAGGTCGGGGAACTTGCGCGGATCGCGGATGAAGAACACCGGGGTGTTGTTGCCCACCATGTCCCAGTTACCTTCCTCGGTATAGAACTTGAGAGCAAAGCCGCGGATGTCGCGCTCGGCGTCAGCCGCACCGCGCTCGCCCGCTACCGTGGTGAAACGGGCGAACATCTCGGTCTTCTTGCCGACACTCTCGAAAATTTTCGCGCGGGTGTACCTGGTGATGTCATGGGTAACGGTGAAGGTGCCGAAAGCGCCCGAGCCCTTGGCATGCATGCGCCGCTCGGGGATCACTTCGCGCACGAAGTTGGCGAGTTTTTCGTTGAGCCACACATCCTGCGCCAGCAACGGGCCGCGGGCACCAGCTGTGAGGCTGTTCTGGTTGTCCGGCACCGGGGCGCCAAACTGAGTAGTAAGCTTGCTGCCTTTCTTGTCGTCGGAAGAGGAAGACATTACAGAACTCCTTTGTTGCTTGGATGGAAAATTATTAGTAATGATTCAGCGGGTCGATCATGAGACCCCACGCCACAGCAGTGTACCTCAACACGCGAGACGGGCGTACTGCAGCGAGCTTGCGGAGGGAGAAAATATCCTGTCGCTCCTTGAATTGCCCATTGATCGGAAAACGGACTTGCAGATCTCCATGCCATGATCTTCAAGCTGCCAAAGCCCGGTTTTTTTCCTGCGCGTGTAGGGGCAATTCATGAATTGCCCCTACGGTATGCAGCGAGAATCGACAGGCCGGGTTGCAGCCCGAGCTCCCGATGACTCCGCAGAAGTACCCCCCAGTCTGGACGTCCATCATTACTCCTTGATGACGTCATTCGAGATATCCCTCCGAACGGCTTTCGCGGTCGATATCGGCGGCGAGTTCGATCAACAGGCGCCGCATCCAGCGGTGTGCGGGGTTGTGCTGCAACAGCGGTGACCAGGCCATCTTCAGCTCGATGGCGGGAATGGGGAACGGCGGCTGCCGTACCACCAGGTTGTATTCGTGGCTTACGGTTCGCGCCGCCTTGCTCGGCACGGTGACGATCAGGTTCTTCTGGCGCGCCAGCAGCATGGCCGACAGGTAATGGCGCGTGTAGACGCGGATGGTGCGGGTTTTGCCGAGGCGCTTGAGAGCCTTGTCCACCCAGCCGAGCTTCTGGATGTCGGCGCCGGGTTTGATGCCGGTGCCCGCTCCCCAGCCGGTCTTGCTCACCCACACGTGATCGCCCGCGAGATAGGCGCCCAGCGTGAAGTTTTTCAGCAAGGGGTTGTCGCGCCCGATGACGCAGGCGTAGTTGTCTTCCCACAGGGTGACCTGGTGGAAAGACTGTGGCAGATTGTCGAAACGGTTGATGACCATGTCCACGTTGCCGCGCTCCACGTCTTCGAAGCTCATGTCGCTGGGGGCGAGAATGTCGAGCACGATATGGGGCGCCTCCTGGCGCAGACGTGCCAACAGCGACGGGATCAGGGTGGCCTCGGTGTAGTCACTGACCATGATGCGGAATACGCGCTGCGCGCGCGCCGGGTCGAAGTCGGAATCGGATTGCAGTGCCTTTTCGAGCGCCAGCAGGGCTTCCCGCACCATGGGTTGGAGTTCGAGCGCGCGCTCAGTGGGTGTCATGCCATCGCTGGTGCGCACCAGCAGTGGATCGTTGAAGAGTTCCCGCAGGCGCCGCAGGCCATTGCTCATGGCGGGCTGGCTGAGACCGATGAACTCTGCGGCGCGGGTCACATTGCGCTCTCTTAGCAGAACATCGAGGTAAACCAGCAGGTTGAGATCGACTCTTTCGATATTCATACGGCAAATAGTGAAAATTAAAAGTATAAATTAGTTAAATCATGGCTCGATGTCTACACTTCGCGCACCTTTTACTACAGCCACCTCACGGGAAACACACATGTCAAACTACCTGAGCGAAATCGCCAAGCTTGAAAAAGTCATCGGCGACGCAGGCAAGACCTGGAATTCCATCAACCCGGAATCCGCTGCTCGCATGCGCCTTCAGAACCGCTTCAAGACCGGTCTGGACATTGCCAAGTACACCGCCGCCATCATGCGCAAGGACATGGCGGAATATGACGCTGACACCTCTGTGTACACCCAATCCCTGGGGTGCTGGCACGGCTTTATCGGTCAGCAGAAGCTCATCTCCATCAAGAAGCACCTGAAGACCACCAACAAGCGCTACCTCTACCTGTCTGGCTGGATGGTTGCCGCGCTGCGCTCCGACTTCGGCCCCCTGCCCGACCAGTCCATGCACGAGAAAACCGTCGTCTCCGGCTTGATCGAGGAGCTCTACACGTTCCTGCGCCAGGCCGATGCCCGCGAGCTGGATCTGCTGTTCACCGCGCTCGACAATGCCCGCGCCGCCGGTGACAAGGCCGAGGAGCAGAACATTCTGAGCCAGATCGACAATTTCGAAACGCACGTGGTGCCCATCATCGCCGACATCGACGCGGGCTTTGGCAACGCCGAGGCGACCTACCTGCTCGCCAGGAGAATGATCGAAGCCGGCGCCTGCTGCATTCAGATCGAGAACCAGGTTTCCGACGAGAAGCAATGCGGCCACCAGGACGGCAAGGTGACCGTTCCCCACGAAGACTTCCTCGCCAAGATCAATGCCGTGCGCTATGCGTTCCTCGAACTGGGCGTCGACGACGGCGTCATCGTGGCACGCACCGACTCCCTGGGCGCTGGCCTGACCAAGCAGATCGCGGTCACCAAAGAGCCTGGCGATCTTGGCGACCAGTACAACAGTTTCCTGGATTGCGATGAGATCTCCCCCGCCGAGTTGCAGAATGGCGATGTTGTCATCAATCGCGACGGCAAGCTGCTGCGTCCCAAGCGCCTGCCCTCCAACCTGTTCCAGTTCCGCCCCGGCACCGGCGAAGACCGCGTCATTCTCGACTGCATCACCTCCCTGCAAAACGGTGCCGATCTGCTGTGGATCGAGACCGAGAAGCCGCACGTTGGCCAGATCAAGAGCATGGTAGACCGCGTCCGCGAAGTCGTTCCCAATGCCAAGCTGGTCTACAACAACAGCCCATCTTTCAACTGGACTCTCAACTTCCGTCAGCAAGTATTTGATTCCTGGGCTGCTGAAGGCAAAGACGTATCCGCCTACGATCGCGCCAACCTGATGAGCGTGGACTACGACGAGACCGAGCTGTCCGCTGAAGCCGATGAGCGCATTCGCACCTTCCAGCGCGACGCTTCCGCCCATGCAGGTATCTTCCACCACCTGATCACCCTGCCGACGTACCACACTGCCGCGCTGTCCACCGACAACCTGGCCAAGGGTTACTTCGCAGACCAGGGCATGCTGGCCTACGTCAAGGGCGTCCAGCGCCAGGAGATCCGCCAGGGCATCGCTTGCGTCAAGCACCAGAACATGTCTGGCTCCGACATTGGCGACAACCACAAGGAGTACTTCTCCGGTGAAGCTGCGCTGAAAGCAAGCGGCAAAGACAACACCATGAATCAGTTCTCCTGATTGTCTGCCCGCAAAAAACCCCGGCTTGCCCGGGGTTTTTTATGAGTTTTCAGTTTTCAGTTTTCAGTTTTCAGTTTTCAGTTTTCAGTTTTCAGTTTTCAGTTTTCAGTGAGTGTGGCTCCCCACTGATAACTGTCAACTGTTAACTGTTAACTGTTAACTGAGAACCGTCCCTCCCCCATCAAATCAATGCCCTGGCCGACACCACAATGCCGTTGTTGTCGGCATACACGTATTCGCCGGGGTTGAATGTCACCCCGCCAAAGGTGACGGGAATGTTGTAGTCGCCGATCCCGCGGCGTTCGGTCTTGAGTGGAATCGATGCCAGCGCCTGCACGCCGAAGTCGAAACCGGCAATATCATCCACATCGCGAATCGAGCCGTAGATGATGAAGCCCTGCCAGCCGTTCTTCATGGCGGTTTCGGCGATCATATCGCCGAGCAGCGCGCGCCGTAGCGAGCCGCCGCCATCCACCACCAGTACCTTGCCATCGCCCGGCTGGCCCGCGGCTTCCTTGACCAGGGAGTTGTCTTCAAAGCATTTGACGGTGACGATCTCGCCGCCGAAGGTCATCTTGCCACCATAGTTGTTGAACATCGGCTCTACGACGCGCACATCGTTCGGGTTGGCATCGCACAGATCGGGGGTACTGAAAGTCATGATTCACCTTTAATGGGCATGAGTAGGATTGGTCTTACGCTGTAGCGAAAAATTCAGACTGTCCTGCGTAAGGCAGAGCAGGCCGTAAGCCGTAAGCTTTAAGCAAGAGCGCTGGAAGAACTGCGCTCTCCCCGAACTCGATTTGAAGCTTACGGCTCAGCGCTCAGCTACGGGCGGCAGTCCAGATTCCGGCTTGTGTGTAAAAAGGCGCTTATATTCACACATTGACGAATGGTTTAACATGCCCGCGACTCCGCTGTTCCCGCAATTTTCAAACCATGACGCAACCCATCCTTCAGGAAATCCCTTTTTCCGCCGATAGCGAGCGGCTCTTTGCCCGCCTGCGCCATCTCCCTGGAGCGGTGTGGCTCGACAGCGGCAAACCCCGCTCCTTGCAGGGACGGTTCGACATCATCAGCGCCTTGCCGGAAATCACGCTGCTGCACCGGGAGGGCAAAACCCATTTATTCGAAGGGGCCGGCAGCACGCGCGAGATCGACGGTGACCCGTTTCACGCTGCCTGGAATCTGCTTGTGGAGCAGGGCCTGGTGGGTAACGAATTTCATCACATTCCTTTCACCGGTGGCTTGATCGGTTATTGCAGTTACGACGTTGGCCGCACGCTGCACGAGTTGCCGCCGCGCCCCCGCCACAATGTACTGCCGGCCATGCACCTGGGCTGGTACGGCTGGGCGCTGATCATCAACCATTCGTCGAGCAAATCCTGGCTGGTCAGCCACCCCGCGTGCAACCCCGACAGCCTGCGGCTGGTGCGGGAGATACTCAGCGCGGCGCCGGACAGTACCAGGGTTGCGGACGCGGAATTCAGCCTGCAGACAGCGTTTTCCGCCGATGTCGACAAGCCGGCCTATCTGGATGCCATCAACCGAATTCACGACTACATCCGCGCCGGCGACTGTTACCAGGTCAACTACGCGCTGCGCCACCGCGCCCGCTTTCAGGGCGATCCCTGGCAAGCCTACCGTCTCCTGCGGCGCGCCTCGCCCTCGCCCTACAGTGCCTACCTGGCCTGGCAGGATTGCACGGTGCTCAGTTGTTCGCCGGAGCGCTTTCTCAAGGTGTCGGTGGGACAGGTCGAAACCAAGCCCATCAAAGGCACCATCGCCCGCGGCGCGACGCTGCAAAGCGACCAGGAAAATGCCATTTGCCTGCTCAACAGCAAGAAAGACCGCGCCGAAAACCTGATGATCGTCGACATGTTGCGCAACGATCTCAGCCGCAACTGCGCGGTGGGTAGCGTGCGCGTGCCGAAGCTGTTCGCGCTGGAAAGTTTCGCCAATGTCCACCACCTGGTGAGCACCGTTACCGGCACCCTCGCGCCCGGCAAAAACGCCCTCGATCTGTTGCGCGACGCTTTCCCCGGCGGCTCCATCACCGGCGCCCCCAAGAAGCGCGCCATGGAGATCATCGATGAGCTCGAAGGCGTCGACAGGGGGCTCTACTGCGGCAGCATCGGCTACATCAGTGCCACGGGACGCATGGACACCAACATCGCCATCCGCACGCTGATGGCTCGCGATGGAACGCTCGAATGCTGGGGCGGTGGCGGTATCGTTGCGGATTCCGATCCCGAACGGGAATACGAAGAAGCGCTCCAGAAAGTGCGCAACCTCATGCGTGCACTGGAACACCCGGAGAGCCTGAGTGACGCTCTCGCCCACTGAAAAAGGTTGCCTGACAGCTTGCACATCCGTCGAAATTTTGGGCTGCGGGTTGTAGTTGAGCTATAGGTTAAACCCGGGTAGAACGCAGTTCTTGCAGTGCTCCCGCTTACAGCTTATGGCTTGAAGCTCGCCCTGCCCCACGCACAGCTGTAACCTGAACTTCCGACACTGCCTACGGAGATCCAATAACATGACCCCAGAATTTACAGACATCCTCTACCATGTGGCCAATGGCGTCGCGACGATCACCATCAATCGCCCCAAGCGCCTCAATGCCATGACGGGCCACACCGTGGAGGAATTGAGCCAGGCGCTGGCTCTGGCGGCCACGGACAAGGCGGTGGGCGCAATCGTCCTCACCGGTGCTGGCGAGCGCGCCTTTTGCGTCGGTGGCGACATCGAGTGGGAGGCCTCCGGTGGCCTCGAGAACATGGATTACCATCTCGGCCAGGAAATCGTCGAGCATCCCAAGCCGGTCATTGCCAGAGTCTGCGGTTACGCCATCGGCGGCGGCAACCATCTCGCCTATTTCTGCGATTTCACCATTGCCGCCGACAACGCGGTGTTCGGCCAGAATGGCCCGCGAGTGGGCGCGCCCGTCGGCGGCCATGTGGTGGCCCATGCGGCCAGCATTCTCGGCCACAAACGCGCCCGCGAGATGTGGATGCTGTGCCGTCAATACAGTGCCCGGCAAGCGCTGGAATGGGGGCTGGTCAACGCAGTGGTGCCAATCGAGCAACTGGATGCCGAGGTGCAGCGCTGGTGCGACGAACTGCTGGCGCTGAGCCCGACGGCATTGCGCGGCCTGAAATACTGCTTCCGCCGCCACATGGAGCCCTATTTCGACATGAACATTTCCGACGTGATGAACGTGGTGGCACCAAACCATTTCCATTCGGGCGAGCAGCAGGAAGGCATCGATGCCTTCCGCGAGAAGCGCAAACCGGACTTCTCGCGGTGGCGTTGAGGTACACAAAGCACGGCGCCCTGTTGATCGCGGCGCAAACGTACTAAAATAGTGCGATTGTGTGGTTGCGGGCTGGCTCGCGTCGGCCCGGCCATCTACAGCACAGAGCCATCGACAAGCACAGAGGGAATCCCCCTCTTCCGCAGCAAGATCCCAGTGCGTATCGGACGGCTGTCCGACCAACAGACAGAGAATTTCATTTTGACGGCACAAAGCGTTCTCGAGCTGATAGGCAATACGCCCCTGCTCTACCTGAAAAAGGTTTCCGAATTGACCGGCTGCAAGATCTACGGCAAAGCGGAATTCCTCAATCCCGGCGGCTCCATCAAGGATCGCACGGCCCTCGGCATCATCCGCGATGCGGAGCAACGGGGAGATCTCAAACCCGGCGGCGTCATCGTCGAAGGTACGGCCGGCAATACCGGCATCGGCCTTACCATGATCGCCAATGCCCTCGGCTATCGTAGCGTCGTGGTCATGCCGCAGAGCCAGAGCCGGGAAAAAATCGAGATGCTGGACCTTTACGGCGCCGATCTGTACCTGGTGCCCAAGGCCAGTTACGACGACCCCCAACACTATATTCATGCGGCGCGGCGCAAGGCCGAAGAGCTGGCGAAAACCGAGCCCAACGGCGCGGTGTGGATGCGCCAGTTCGACAATCCGGCAAACGCTCGCATCCATTACGAAACCACCGGGCCCGAGATCTGGCGGCAAACCGAGGGCAAGGTGGATGGGTTCGTGTGCTCGGTCGGCACCGGCGGCACCCTTGCCGGTGTCAGCAATTACCTGAAGGACCGCAATCCCGCCATTCGCATCGCGCTCGCGGATCCCGACGGTTCCGCGCTGTGCCATTACCACCATCACGGCAAGCTTGAAGCGGAAGGCAGCTCGATCGTCGAGGGGATCGGCATCAGCATTCTCACCGACAACTACCGTCAGGCCAAAGTGGACGACGCCTTCACCATCAGCGACCAAGAGGCACTGCCCTACATTTTCGACCTCATGCAATACGAGGGTCTCTGCCTGGGCGGCTCGAGCGGCGTCAACGTCGCGGGCGCCGTGGCACTGGCGCGGGAGCTGGGGCCGGGGCACACCATCGTGACCGTTCTTTGTGATTACGGTCACCGCTACAGAAGCTCCCTGTTCAATACGGCACTGCTGGAACGCAAGGGCTTGCCGGTACCGAGCTGGGTAAGAGATTAGGGTGAAAAGGCCCGCCGGTGTGCAGGCACCGCCGACGACATTCAGGTTTCAGGAAAATTCATGTTTCAAGAGTCAGAACTTCAGCAACTCAATGCAGAGCTGAAAGACAAATCACCTCAGGACATCATCCGCTGGACCCAGGGGCTGGGGCAGCGTGTGTTTGCCTCCACCAGTTTTTCGCCGAATTCCGCGGGCATGCTGCACATGATCAAGCAGACTGTTCCGGATATGCCCGTGGTTTGGGTCGACAGCGGCTACAACCTTGCCGACACCTATCGCACTGCCGAAAAAATCATGCAGGAGCTGCAGCTCGACATGCATATCTATATTCCGCAAATGACGGCGGAACGGCGCAACGCCCTCATGGGCGGCATTCCTCACCCGGATGACGACGAAACCCTGCATCAGGAGTTCTCTCGCCAGGTGAAACTGGAGCCTTTTCAGCGCGCCATGGATGATCTCAAGGGCCAGGTTTGGATCACCGGCATCCGTCGCCAGGAGACCGAGTTCCGCCGCTCACTCGATATTCTCAGCATCGACAATCGCGGCCTGCTGCGCGTGGCTCCGCTGTTCTACTGGAGCGACGAGCAACTCGAGGCCTACGTGCAGGAACACAACCTGCCAAGCTGCCGTCACTACTTCGACCCGACAAAAGTCATCGACGGGCGCGAATGTGGATTGCACACCTCCGCGTAAAGGGGTGCTTGTGTTTCCAATCGTAAGGGAGAAAGTCATGACCTCTGAGAATACCGCGCCCTTGAGCACTCTTTTTCGCCTCGATGGCAAAACGGCGCTGATCACCGGAGCAACGGAAGGTCTCGGTTTCGAGATGGCCAGAGGCCTGGCCGCCTATGGCGCCAGGGTGATCATTCATGGACGGAATCCTGAAAAGGTTTCCGCTGCCGTGTCGCGAATCCCCGGCGCCGTTGCCGCCATTTTCGATCTGCGCGACAGGGAAGCGATGAACAGCGAGATCGACCGTCTGCTGGCAGATTTTGGCCGTATCGACATCCTTGTCTGCAATGCCGGACAGCGGGATCGCCGCGAGTTTCTCTCCACCTCACGGGAAACGCTGGAAGAACTGCTCGACATCAACCTCAGTGCCAATTTCGAACTGGCTCACCGCCTGGTGCCGGGAATGATCGAGGCCAGGCACGGCAGGATTCTGTTCGTTACCAGCATTGCCGCGCTCCAGGGCACCGGGCGCGGTCCGACCTACTCCGCATCCAAGGGCGGCCTTGCGGCCATGGCGCGCGCCCTCGCCGTCGAGTTGGGCGAACACAACATCTGCGTGAATTGTCTGGCACCGGGTTTCTTTGCGACGGAATACAACCTGCCCGCCACCCAGACTCCCGCCACCATCGAGCGCATGAGCAAGCGCGTGCCACTGAAACGCTGGGGAGACCCTCGGGAAATGATTGGCGCCGCGTTGCTGCTGACCTCGGATGCAGGCTCTTACATCACTGGCCAGACGCTACTGCTGGACGGCGGCATGTCGGTGTGTGCGTGACGGGCTCCTAAGGAGCTATAAGCTGTAAGCTTTAAGTTGAACTCTGGTAGAACTCAGTTCTGTCAGTGCTCCTGCTCAAAGCTTACGGCTTGCAGCTGCATTCCTCGCCGCTTTACAAGCTCAACGGCCGGTTGCTGGCGCTGATGAACGCCTTTTTGAGATCGTCGTAAGTGTGCACAGCCGGAAATTGCGGAAACTCGCGAATGACATTTTCCGGCGCGTGGAACAGGATGCCGGCATCCGCCTCGGCCAGCATCGTGGTGTCGTTGTAGGAGTCACCGGCTGCAATGACCCGGTAGTACAGGCTTTTCAGCGCAACTACCGCCTGGCGCTTGGGATTGGCCTGGCGCAACTTGTAATCCACCACCCTGCCCTGCTCGTTCACCTCCAGCTTGTGGCACAGCAATGTCGGAAATCCCAGTTGGCGCATGAGCGGCTGGGAAAACTCATAAAAGGTGTCGGACAGAATCACCAGCTGGAAGCGCTCCCGCAGCCAGTTGGTGAACTCGATGGCGCCCGGCAGTGGCTCCAGCGTTGCAATGACTTCCTGGATCTCACCAAGGCCAAGGCCGTGCTCATCGAGAATGCGCAGGCGCTGCTTCATCAGTACATCGTAATCGGGAATGTCCCTCGTGGTTGCACGCAGGGATTCGATGCCGGTTTTTTCGGCAAAGGCAATCCAGATTTCAGGAACCAAAACACCTTCGAGATCAAGGCAAGCTATTTCCACAATGCAACCTCGGCAATTACTGTGCGGGAGCGGCCCCGCAGGATGAAATGGCCGCCACTCTAACCTGTTAAGCCTTGCCAGGCAATGACTTGGAGTGGTTTGTGGAGTCTTTCTACGGGGCGTCCGGAGCGAATGCGAGACGTTGCATTGTTGCCGCAAGCCGCGGCGCGATCCGACAGTGCATGAATAATCATGTAGCGAAATTTACCAGTGTGGCGCGCCATGCTGGCAAGGCTCGCTACAACCGGAAATTGAAATTGATCACCATGCGATAGTCGTCGACACGGGGGTGGCAACCGGAATGAAAAAAGCTGCCGTCAAAAATCGCCACTCTTCCCGCCTTGCTTTTTATCTCTCTTTCCACCTCGAACGGTGCTTCCCTATTTCTGAAAATATAGGTGGCGCCGTCGCTGTCGTTGACGTAGTAAATGGCAACGAAAAATCCAGCCTCGGGGCCGTCCAGGTGCGGGGTATTGTACAGCCCCTGCGCCAGGGTTCTGGTCTGGAGGTTGCCCTTGATTCTCTCGACTTTCAGCGAATTGCTGCCAATCCTCTGGCCGATGCGCGAAAAAACCAGACGAATGATGTTGGCAAAGGCGGTGTTCGTCCACCTGCCCCCTACCGCGAACCAATGGACCAACTGAAACTGTTCAAAGGTATGGGTATCGTGAAACCGCAGGTGACTTTCATTGCTGACGGTCTTGTCGCGGGTGACGCCAAAATTCCAGGGAAAGTCCGGCCTGGTCAGCTCGCTTGCTACCAGCTGGATCTCTTTATCATCGAAAAGATCATCAAAAACATGAATGTTATCGCAGAGTTCCAGCATGCTGTCACCGTTCGTAACAACGGTCCGCGAATTGATTACCTCTCAGACTCCGGACCGGCCACATTAATTATCGTTAGCCAAAAAAGCGCTTTGGGCGATTGTTATTTACTGACCGCCTGTCTAAACTTGTCAGGCAGCATGTGACAGACTCTAGCAAGAAAAAACTGGAAACTGCAAAAATATCGACGATGCCAGTGGTCTTGCCACGTACAGAGCTCATGCATTGCCCGACCTGCCTGCAGAGCGGCCCCGCCCTGTCAGGAATAAAAATCATGATTGCCCGGGGGAGCTACCCATGAAACACAACTTTAAAACAAAGGCGCTTGCGCTTGTTGTTGCACCTGCGCTGTCCATTCCGGTACAGGCGCAAATCGAAGAAATCATCGTAACCGCCACTCGCCGTGCCGAAACCCAGCAGTCGGTGCCGATCAGTATTACTGCCTTGTCCGCTGACCGTCTGGCCAAAGCGGGCATGGATGGCGTCCGGGATCTCGCAATGGTCACGCCCGGTCTCAACATGGAAATGCGTTCCAACGTTTTCATTCCCTACATTCGCGGTATCGGTGCCCAGGATACATCGGGTGGCCAGGAAGCAAGCGTGGCCATCTACATCGATGGTGTATACCAGAGCAGCTCTCACGCTGGGGCACTGAGCTTCAACAACATTGATCGTGTCGAGGTGCTCAAGGGCCCTCAGGGCACCCTGTTCGGCCGCAACGCGACAGGCGGCCTGATTCACGTCATCACCAAGGATCCCACTCAGGAAACCGAGGTGTTCGGCAAGGTGGGCTACGGAAATTACGACACCTGGCGGGGACAGCTCTATATTGGGGGCGGCATTACGGACAACCTCGCAGCCGACATTGCTCTCAACTACCTCACCCAAGGCGAGGGCTGGGGCAAAAACCTTCACAATGGTCACGACACGCCAACCGACTACAACGAAGGGATCCGCACCAAATGGGTATGGACTGGCGAAGAGACAAAAGTCACTTTCAGCGCCGACTGGCAGAATAACGAAACGGGTCAGGGCGACATGAGAATTTTCCAGCCCGGCTCGGTGGGAGCCAACGGCCACGTGCACACCGGCGGATTTTACGACATCGAGCACAACTGGCCGGGCGGCAACAATATTCCTCCCAACATCCCCAACGGCGATAGCCCTGTCGCCACGTCCTATGTCAAAAACTGGGGACTTACACTGAAAGTGGATCACCAGATGAGCTGGGCCGACTTTGTCAGCATCACGGCTCACAGGGAACTCGAACAGTTCAATACCTTCGATAACGACGGCCTGCCAATCAGCCTCGTCGACGCACAACAGGATGTCAACGAAACCGAGACATTCACGCAGGAATTCCAGTTGATGTCCAACGGCGAGGGCCGCCTCGACTGGATCGTCGGTGCGTTTTTTCTCGACGACACCAGCGGTTATGGTGGCCCCAACGGGCTCACCCTCATTGGCGACCACATCATACCCATCCCCGGCGCCATGGTTTCTTTCCTGAACCCCATTGAAACGCAATCCATGGCCGCGTTCGCCGAGGTGACCTACGACTTTACCGAGGCCACGAGCCTGACAGTGGGCGCACGCCTTACCCGTGAAACCAAGGAAATCACCGGCAAGCAACGTATTTATTTCCCCCCGGGGGTATTCGGTCCC
>Ga0265293_10005104_pt1 | contig 22327 bp, 22 predicted proteins | sample Munlanlewell138R_FD_192505 | JGI IMG/M metagenome (GOLD analysis project Ga0265293, IMG submission 192505) | Leachate microbial communities from a municipal landfill in Southern Ontario, Canada - Leachate well 138R | ecosystem: Engineered > Solid waste > Landfill > Unclassified | place: Canada... | reverse complement strand
ATCGAATGCAATATGTTGAATCTCTGCTAAAGCATCTAAGTAGTTTCCCCCTTTAAAGAGAACTCCTTTTTTACCGGCGGCGCCAATCCCTCCAAAATAGCCCAATGGGATGCTTATAACCAATGCACAAGGGCAAGAGATAACAAGAAAAATTAGTGCCCTGTAGAGCCACTCCGAAAAGTTGTAATTGGCAACAAAGAGTAGAGGGATTAAAACAATGGCAAGAGCGGCAAATATGACAAAAGGGGTATAATATTTTGCAAACTTTCTAATAAATAGTTCGGTAGGTGCTTTTCTTTGTGAAGCCTGCTCTATCAGTTGTAAAATTTCACTCAATTTACTCTGGTTATAGGGTGTTGTCACCTCTACCACTGCAACTCGATTGAGATTTATCATTCCGGCCAATACCACCTCACCGGCTCTCTTTGTAGAGGGGGCACTTTCGCCTGTCAACGATGAGGTGTCAAAAAATGCCTCTTGAGAGATTAATATCCCATCTAACGCCACCTTCTCTCCCGGTTTAAGCTCTACCCTCTCCTCTACATCTACCTCTTGGGCTGCAATAACCACCCTCTCGTCCTCTTTTAGAAGTGTAACGAAATCGGGTCTCTCATCTATTAGAGCTTCAATACTACCCCTTGCTCTATTGAGTGCTAAAGTTTGAAACCCTTCACCAACAGTATAAAACAACATTACGGCCACCGCTTCGGGGTACTCCCCAATTGCAAAAGCTCCAATAGTGGCAATAGTCATAAGAAGAAATTCCGAAAATAGTTCTCCACTAAAGAGTGACTCTATAGCCTCTTTAATTACAGGGAGCCCTACAGGTAGATAAGCCAATAGATAAGGGAGAGGTTTGAGCCACTCGGTAAACCACACTGGGGTAAAGAGATGCTCTAAAAGAAGGGCTACAATCAATAACAATAAAGAGAGAAGTCCCCGTAAAAAGATTGAAGTGGCAGAGAAGTTGCCATGTTGGTGATTATCCTCTACCTCTACCCTAACACCATTTTTTCTCATAATTGAATCCTCCCTTTAAATTCCCTATAACCATTAAACAGAGAAAGGGGCAAACCGTTCAATCATTCGTGGCTCCAAGAGATAGTTTTTATAGAGGGGATAGAATTTAGAGTGCTGTTTAGCGTAAGAGTTAAGGACTCTTTAAGTAGTGCTTCAAATTTAAAATTGAAGATTGTACTCCCCTCTCTCTTCTCTGTAGTGTAAGAAGTTATAGTGGGAATATCCCCCTCTTTAAAGAGAGATAAAACCTCCAATATATCTACCCTATCGGTTGCAACAACTTCCAATAGGGAGTGGGTATATTTTTTAGAGAAGAGATGTACAATTGGAGGGAGAGCCCATAAAATTAGAAGAGCTATTACTGTGGTAAGTGCCGCTGCAAAGTAGAGTCCACCACCAGTGGCAAGTCCTATTGCAGCAACTGTCCACAATCCCGAAGCAGTAGTTAGCCCCCTAACAATCCCGCCTCTTAAAAAAAGAATTGTACCTGCCCCTATAAATCCAATACCGCTAACAACTTGAGCTGCTACCCGTGAGGGGTCTAACCCTACATTTTGGGAGCCCAATATATCAAAAAAGCCAAATGAAGAGACCATCATAATTAGGGAGGAACCTAAACTCACCATCATATGTGTGCGCAAGCCGGCAGAGAGCTCTTTTCGCTCCCGTTCCAAACCAATCAACCCTCCCAAAAGAGCGGCTAAGAGTAATCTTATAAATATTTCATGGTAGGTGATCATTTCTTTAAATCCAATTAAAAGCTACTATCCTAAAATTTCAACGCTGCCGAATGAGATATTGCCCCTAACTACAATCCTCTTGGTCTGCTCTTGTTCCTCTATACCAATTCGGCGCCTATCTTCTGAACTTCCAAAAAATTGCCGAACCCTAAAGTCTACAGACCAATTTAGAGGGAGGTATATTTTTACAGAACCAAAATTACAATCTATATCAATAACAGTATTATTACTCTCAAGTGAAGTCTCTCTCAAATCAATAATAGTCTCCCCAAAATTATTTTTCACCTTAGCTCCTTTAAAATATTGGTCGCCAACCTTGTGAGAAACCGAACCAAAGGAGAGATCGGAGTTTATAAAGCCATCTACAGAGGAGTAAAGAGTTTCATAATTAACACTCTCAACTCCATCTTTGGAGTGGCGCCATCTCTTTCTATTATAAATAATACCCAACCCCACCACAACAATAAGGATAGGCCACCACTTCGATAACCAATAGGCACCAAGAGTAAAGAGTCGCGGAAGGATAAAGAGAACCCCGGCCAATATAAGAACCGCTCCAGTGGTGAGATTCCCTTTTCTAATTGCATATAGACCCAAAAGGAGAAACAGCATCTGCCAGGAGAATAGAACCTTTATAAGATAGGGGGAGAAGAGCCCTAGATTGCCCCCCAAAACCACAACACCTACTACTATAAATAGAAGTGCTATAAAGTTAGTTCCACCACCATCGCCTCTTTTATTTCGAAAGTTGTTCATCTTCTATATTTTTAAAAAGTGACATTAAAGATAGATAAAATTGCACTATTTAGATAAAGTGTTCCTATTTTAGCAACTTACAATTTATAACATAGTAATTATGGAGAGTAGTTTAAAAAATAGAGTACTTTTAACTCTTTCTAAATTAATTGATCAGAATCGACAAAGGATAATATCTGAAAATCAATTAGATATAGCGGCTGTTAAAACACAAGATTGCTCAATAATAGATAGGCTCTCTGTAAATAGTAGCAAAATAGATGGAATGATCCAATCTTTAAATGAGGTGGCAAAAGAGGCAGATCCTGTTGATAAAGTGCTATATAGCCACTTGCGCAAAGATGGGTTACAAATTGTAAATAGAAGCGTTCCATTTGGTACAATACTCATAATATATGAGTCGCGCCCCGATGTTACCATAGAGGCGGCAGCCACAGCTTTTAAAGCGGGAAATCGCATACTGCTTAAAGGTGGTAGAGAGTCTCATAGAAGCAATCTTTACCTAACGCAGCTATGGCATCAATCCCTTGAACAGCATGGAGTAGAAAAGGAGTTTATACAGTATCTTGAACTCTCCAGAGAGGAGACTCAATCACTTATACGGGGAGAGGGAGCCAAGATAGATCTAATAATTCCAAGGGGAGGAGAGTCTCTTATCAATTTTATCAAGAGAGAGAGTTCAGTTCCAATAATTGTAAGCGGCCGGGGTAATAATTTTTTATATGTAGATAGAGAGTGCGATATAGAGATGGCTTTCAACTTAATAGTAAATGGAAAGGAGCGAATTAGTGTATGCAATGCTATAGATAAGGTGGTTATAGATAAAAATCTACCCAATCTCTATAGAGATATAGGGGAGTTGGTGCAGAGATTGTCAAAGATGGGGATAGAGGTTATCTCAAATAGAAGTTTGGCAAAATTCTCCTCTTCCCTTACAATTGATAACAGCGAGGAGGTACTTTACCGGGAATTTTTAGCTCCTAAAATTTATCTCTCTCTTGTAGAGGGAATTGAAGAGGCAATTGAAGTTATAAATAGATACTCTGGAGGACATTCGGCAGTTATAGTTACCTCAAATCAAAAGAGAGCAGAGAGTTTTATGGGCAGAGTCGATTGTGCAGCCCTTTACCACAACGCATCGAGCCGATTCACCGACGGTGGCCAATTTGGAGTTGGGGCAGAGATAGCAATAAGCACACAGAAGCTTCACTTTAGAGGTCCTCTTGGGGCTAAAGAGTTGGTAACAAACAAATGGTTTATATATGGCAACGGGCAAATAAGGGTATGAAAAAGAGATTGGTTATAAAAATTGGTACCTCAACACTTACAATGGGAACCAACAGAATCTCCTTTGCAGTAATAGAGGGATTTGCAAGAGAGATAGTGCAACTAAGAGAGAAGTGGGAGATAGTAATTGTCTCCTCGGGGGCAATTGCCACCGCAAGACAGTTTGTAGAGATCAATGGGTTTAATAGAGAGGTTGACTCCAAACAGGCACTGGCCGCCATAGGACAAACCAAACTGATGGAGCTCTACGACAATATCTTTTCTACTTTTGGGCTCAACATAGCCCAAATTCTCTTGACCTACCGCGATTTTGAAAATCCCCTGGCAAGTGAGAATACCCGAAACACTATCAACAAGTTGTGGGAGGTGGGCTATATCCCCATAGTGAATGAGAACGACACTGTCTCTATAGAGGAGATAGTGGTAGGAGACAACGATATACTATCTGCATTGGTGGCCCGAATCATCAACGCCAATCTTTTAATCTTAGCCTCAGATATAGATGGTATCTATACAGGAAACCCCTATCTCTCAAAAGAGGTGAAACTTATAGAGGAAATTTCACAAATAGAGAGCATTGAAAATTATATTGAAGAGAGAGAATCTAAGCTTGGCACCGGGGGAATGGGCTCAAAAATAGAGGCAGCCCGGTTATGTATGGAGAGAGATATAGAGATGTGGATTGTAAATGGTAGCCACAAAAATTCTCTTACTGGAGCTATGGAGAAGAAATTTCCCTTTTCAAAATTTAAAAAATATTGAAGTAAATAGATGGTGATGAATCACGGCTTTATTGGATTTGGCAATCTTGGCAACGCAATTTATAAGGGTTTAAAAAAAGAGAAGGAGCTACACTTCGCCTATTTTTCAAGAGGAAACAAAGAGCAGGCTCCCCTGAAGATAGAAACATTAGAGGAGTTAGTACATTTTGCGAACTATATATGGCTTACAGTTAGACCTCAAGATTTAGATAAAATTTTAAAAGAGCTCTCTGGTTTTAACTGTGAAGATAAAATTATAATATCCCCTGTAGCGGGTAAGAAAATAGCTGCTATCCAAAAATATTTTGGGAAAGAACAGCCTATTATAAGAATTATGCCCAATTTGGCAGTAGCCTATCGTAAATCGGTTACCTGTTTCACATCCAACAGAATAGAAGACCCTAGAGTTATAGAGCTTTTTGCCCTTTTAGGTAAACTTGGAGAGGCTGTAAAACTTAGCGAAGATCAATTTGACCTTTTTACATCTCTTTTTGGGAGTGGACCCGCTTTTATTCTTGCATTTATTCAAATTTTTAAAGAGAAAATGGGGAATTTCAATCTTCCTGCTCCACTTTTAGATAGGTTACTTTTAGAATTGATGGCGGGAACTGTAACCTACTTCTCTCAAAATCAAAATAATTACACCATAGAGGAGTTGATTGAAAATATTACAAGTAAAGGAGGAACCACTCAGGCGGGTTTAGATTATTTTAAGAAGCATAAAATTGGAAAACATTTCGAAAAGGTTTTGGAGGCAGCCTGCAACAGATCTAAAGAGATGGGAGTATAATGGTTAATAAATAGCTCAACTATTATATCTATATTTGTCTTTTATTCAATTTTCTATGAAAGAAGAGAGCTACTCTTTTGATTGGTCGGATATTGGGGATATTAACTTAGGGCGCCCCAATTTAGGCGAAGAGACCAAAGTGTCGGTCTACCGTATGATGCAATACTCTATGAGGGGAGTACTTGCAAAAGAGTTTGGCTCAGAGAGGGCTTCCAAACTTATCTATGATTCGGGTTATATTGCCGGTCTTAATTTTTGTAAAACACAGTTAGACACTAAACTTGAGTTAAACCAATTTCTGGCCCAACTTCAAAAGAGGGTAAAAGAGTATAAGATAGGTATTGTTAGGGTAGAGAAGATTGAATTGGAAAGCTTAGAGATGACTCTAACCGTTGAAGAGGATTTGGACTGTAGTGGCCTTAATGTTACAAATGAGAGAGTTTGCGACTATGATGAAGGTTTTATTGCCGGAATATTAGAGTTCTATACCAATCTCAAATTTTCAGTTAAAGAGGTAGACTGCTGGTCTTCTGGAGGAAGAGTTTGCCGTTTTAAGATAAATGTAGAGGAATGAGAGAGAAAGAGCTAATTGCCTATCTAAATAGCGAGATAATTAATGTACTCCAATTTAAGCATTTCACACCTCTTACCAAAGAGGAAGCAACCTATATAGATGAGGTAGAGGGCGCGGAACTTAGGGAGCTCTTAAAGAGTGTACAAAATACATTGCTCTACCTTAGTGAGGCAAAAGAGTTTGTTCTCTCACTCTCTAACGGTAATTTAGAAGTAGAGCCACCCATATTTAACCCTCTAATTTCGCCTCTTAAACAGCTCCACTCCAATTTAAGACATTTAGTGTGGCAAATAGGGCAGGTTGCCAAAGGAGACTACAGCCAAAATTTAGACTTTTTGGGAGAATTTTCTCTACACTTCAATAGATTGGTTCAATCTCTTAAAGAGAGAGAAGAGATTGAGCAGGAGCTCAAGAGAAGTGAGGGGATGTACAAACTTTTAGCTGAGAATATAAGTGATGTTATCTGGATCTACAACTTAGACCGGGACTGCTTCACCTATGTGAGCCCATCTGTTGTTTTTCTCACCGGCTTTACAGATATAGAGGCTATGGGTCAAACTTTTAAGGAGTCGGTTAGTGCAGACTCCTACGAGCAGATTGGCGAGTGGAGTATAGAGGCAATAGATACTCTTTCAAAGTTCCCCAACCAAAAGATAGTATATACAAATCAAGTTCAACAGCTCTGTAAGGATGGCCGCTATATATGGATTGAAGCTGTAGTGGAATTTAGACTTACAGAGGTCGGTGAGGTTGAGATTCTTGGAGTCTCAAGAAATATAGAGAAGAGAAAAGAGATTGAGAACAAACTTAAAAAGCAGACTCTTGAACTCACTAAATTGAATGAGAACAAAAACCGTTTTCTGCAAATTTTGGCTCACGACCTACGCAATCCCTTTACTGTTTTACTTGGTTTTTCGGAACTACTACTCTCAAACTTTAGAGAGTTCAACCCCGAAGAGATAGAGGAGCAGCTTACAATTTTAAATCAGACTGCAAAAGGGACATACACCCTTTTAAACGATCTACTGCTATGGTCAAGATCTCAGTCGGGCAATCTTCCATTTGATCCCCAAAAGAGGGATGTTATAGCACTCTGCAAAGATGTGGTGGCAGACAAAAGTAATAAATTCAGTCATAAAGAGATCTCCATTTTGTGTGAGAAGAACGGCTTAGAGGAGCTGATTCTGCCAGTAGATACCAATATGATTAAAACCATTTTACGCAACCTGTTATCCAATGCAATTAAATTTTCACATAGAGGGGATGAAGTTTTACTTACTGTAGAGAGAGGCGAAAAATTTATAACAGTCACAATAAAAGATAATGGGGTGGGTATCTCTCCACAAAATCAGAAACTTCTTTGGGATTACTCAAAACCGCTGATAACTAAGGGCACCGAAGGTGAAGAGGGGAGTGGATTGGGTCTGCTTCTATGCAAAGAGTTTGTTGAAGCTCATGGAGGGAAGATTTGGGTTGAGAGCGAGCCAAATAGAGGAGCCGCCTTTAAATTCACCCTCCCTCTAAATAGGGAACAAATAGTTGATAAATAGAGATTGATGGAGAGTATTAGACAAATATATAAGATAGGAGTTGGCCCCTCCAGCAGCCACACCATGGGGCCACGGAGCGCCGCACTCAAATTTCTTTCCAATTTTCCTGAAGTTGAAAATTTTAGAGTAACTCTATATGGTAGTTTGGCCGCTACAGGAAAAGGGCATCTCACAGATAAAGTTTTGAAAGAGACAATAGGAGAGAGTAGATTGGAGCTTATCTGGGAGCCTTCGATTTTCCTTCCCTTCCACCCCAACGGGATGAAATTTGAAGCGATTAATAAAGAGGGGGTTACAGTTGGAGAGTGGGTGGCATATAGTGTTGGTGGAGGAGATATTGTAGATGAAGAAGAGGAGAAAAATAGAGAGAAGATCTACAATATGGGAACAATGAAAGAGATTCTAAAATGGTGTCAAATCAATGGACGAACTTTCTGGGAGTTTGTAGAGTTATATGAGGGGGAAGAGATATGGGAGTATCTAAGTAGAGTCTGGAGTGTAATGAAAGATTCGGTCGAAAGAGGATTGGAGAATGAGGGAGTTCTACCGGGTGAGATAAATCTTCAACGCAAAGCCTCCTCCTATCTAATTAAGGCTAAAAGTTCTCAAGGAACTTTACGAAATCGTAGCCTCCTCTTTGCATATGCTCTTGCAGTCTCCGAAGAGAATGCCGCAGGGGGTAAAATAGTTACTGCTCCAACTTGTGGTTCGTGTGGTGTAATTCCTGCTGTTCTACTATTTATGCAGGAGCGGTACCACTTTTCCGATATAAAAATCGTTAGGGCATTGGCAACTGCTGCACTAATTGGCAACCTAATAAAGAGAAATGCATCAATTTCGGGAGCAGAGGTTGGGTGTCAAGGGGAAGTAGGCGCAGCTTGTGCTATGGCATCTGCAGCTGCCACACAACTCTTTGGCGGCACCCCCGCCCAAATTGAATATGCGGCGGAGATGGGGTTGGAGCACCATCTGGGTCTCACTTGCGACCCCGTTGCAGGACTTGTACAGATTCCATGTATAGAGAGGAACGCTTTTGGCGCTGCCCGCGCTATGGATTCAAGTGCCTACGCCTCTCACTCCGATGGGATTCACCATATAAGTTTCGATAAGGTTGTTGAAACAATGAGACAGACAGGGAACGATCTTCCCTCTCTTTACCGTGAGACCTCGGAGGGAGGGTTGGCCCGTATTGTAAAAAAGGGGATAAAGAGATGATAATAGAAGAGTTAAAAGCGATGGTAGAGATAGACTCTACATCGGGAAGAGAGGATCGCTTTGCACAATATATTGTAGATCAACTCTCTTTGCCCGGCGGAGAACTTAAGAAGCAGCCGGTAGAGGGAGAGATTGTCAATCTCTTTTACAGTTGGGGAATCCCAGAGATTATCTTCTGTACCCATTTAGATACTGTTCCCCCCTTTATTGCCCCCACAATTGATGGGGATAGACTCTACGGCAGGGGAGCTTGCGATGCAAAAGGGCAGATAGTTGCCGCAATAAATGTTTGCAGAGAGCTCTATAGCGAAGGAGAGAGCAATTTTGGTCTTCTCCTTCTTGCAGGAGAGGAGGTTGGCTCAAAGGGGGCAAAAGTGGCCAATAGATTAATTGAGGGGTGCCGATTCGTAATAGTTGGAGAGCCCACAGAAAATAAATTGATTAAAGCGGGTAAGGGGGTAGAGCTATACGAGATAGAGATAGCAGGGAAAAGCGCCCACTCCGGCTATCCCCACTTGGGAGAGAATGCAATAGAGCGAATGGGAGAATTTTTAAATAGATTGGCCAACATTAAATTCCCTCATGATCCGCTACTTGGAGAGACCACCTACAATATTGGGGAGCTCTCCTCTCCAAATCCCTATAATGTTATCTCAAATTTTCTCTCATTCAAACTATACTTTAGAACAACTTTTGCATCCCATCCTTTGGTTGAAGAGCTCTTGCAAGGGATTGCACAACCACATACCACAATTAAGGTAAAGCATAAAGAGATGCCAATGCGCTTTCACTACATAGAGGGTTTTGATGCAGGAGTGGTAGCCTATGGCTGCGATGCCCCCTCTCTTACCAATTTGGGTGAGCCGCTACTCTACGGGCCGGGCTCTATTACTACTGCCCACACCAATGGAGAGTATATCGACATCAATGAGATTAAGAGAGCCGTTAAAGATCTTAAAAAAATTTATAAAACATTAAAATCCAGTAAGGACGAATGATTGTTATGAAATTTGGCGGAACCTCCGTCAAAGATAGCGAAGCGATAGAGAGAGTAATTGGGATACTCAAAAGCAAACTTCCCAAAAAAGTGGTGGTGGTAGTTTCGGCTCTATCCAAAGTTACCGACACCCTTACCCAAACAGCTACCCTCGCAGCAGCAGGAAAGTACAGCGAAGCAATGGAGTTGGTTTTGGAGCTGCTAAAAAGGCATCTCCATATGATTGACCGGCTTTTCGGTGAGAATTTAAAGCTTAAGGGGGAGGCTGTCTCAATAACCAACCAATACTTTTACAAACTTGAAGAGTATATAAAGGTTGTATCGGTAATAGAGGAGCTTTCAGATCTCTCTTTGGCAAAGATTCTTGCATTTGGGGAGTTACTCTCCTCCAATATTATATATAGAGCAATGGTCAATGCCGGCCTTGCAACAAGATATAGCGATGCCCGCACAATCATCATAACCAACTCCGATTTTTTAAAGGGAGAGCCCAATATTGAGATTATTGCTTCAAAAGTTAAAGAGCTGGTAGATAGAGAGTTTATCTCCAACGATTTTATTATTACACAAGGTTTTATATCGGGTACCGTAGATGGGAAAGATGCCATTTTGGGAAGAGGGGGATCGGACTACACGGCAGCTCTTATTGGCAGGGCAGGCGGCGCAACAGAGATTGAGATATGGACCGATGTAGATGGTATCCACACTACCGATCCAAGAATGATCTCTAAGGCCAAGAGTATTTCGGTAATGTCGTTCAATGAGGCGGCAGAACTCTCCTTTTTTGGGGCTAAAGTGCTCCACCCTGCAACTATTCAACCCGCTGTAGAGAAGGGAATTCCCATTAGGGTATTGAACTCTCTCAAACCCGAACAACGGGGAACTTTAATCTTAATGGACGATCAGGTAGAGAGTTCCGGAGTTAGAGCAATCTCATTCAAAGAGAGCGTAACTGTTGTCAATATATTCTCACTCAAAATGTTACACTCTTCGGGATTTCTAAATCGTATTTTTGAGATATTTGGAAAATATAGCACCTCTGTAGATATTGTAAGCACCTCTGAAGTAAATGTCTCTCTTACTGTAGATTCTGCCAATAGTTCCCGACTTCCCAAAATAATAGAGGAGCTTTCGCTCTTTGCAAAGGTGTCGGTAATGGAAGATAAGGCTCAGATATCTGTAGTAGGGAAAAATCTTAAAGAGATAAAAGGTCTTGTCGAAAGAGTTTTTGGGGCAATTTCAGATTACAATATCACCATGATAAGTCAAGGCTCTTCAAATGTAAATATAAGCTTTGTAATTTTTCGTAATGAGCTCACCAATGTGGTGCGCTGCTTACACAAAGAGTTTTTTGAATGAGAAAAATAGTACTTTCGGGTTATGGAAAGATGGGGCAGGAGATCTACTCCCTTTTAGAGGGGAGTGCAGATCTTAAGCTCTACACCTCCGAAGAGATAGGCCACTTCGACCCTTCAATTGCGATAGATTCGGTATGTATCGATTTTACCACACCCCAAGCTTTCAAAAGCAATTACAGATATATTGCAGACCACTTTAGAGCTGCTGTTGTTGGAACTACCGGCTGGGACGATATAAGAGAGGAGGTGGTTCAATATTTTAAGAAGAGTGGCAAAACTCTCATTTGGGGCAGCAACTTTTCGGTAGGGGTCAATCTCTTTTTTGAGATTTCACAAGCTGCCACCGAGTTGCTCTCTCCTACCAAAGAGTATGACCCCTATATTATAGAGTACCACCACAAATTCAAATTGGATGCCCCATCGGGGACAGCTGCTTCACTAAGAGATATTGTAGAGCAGAGAGGGGGCGGCAAAGTTGCAGTTGAGTCTGTAAGGAGTGGATATATCCCTGGGATACATACTCTTGGCTTTGAATCACAGGAGGATAGGATCACTCTTACACATGAAGCATTCTCTAGAAGAGGCTTTGCTACTGGTGCTATAAGAGCTGCCTCTTGGGCTTTAGAGTTAGAGGGAGTTTTTAACTTTAGGGAACTTCTAAGAGAAAAATTGGTTAAATCTTTATAGTATGAAAGAGATTAAAGGTTGTGGAACAGCATTGATAACTCCCTTTACTAAAGGGGGCGAAATAGATTTAGAAAATTTTACCAAACTTGTAGAGAGACAGTTGGAAGGGGGAGTAGATTTTTTGGTTCCTTTAGGTACCACCGCCGAGACTCCAACCCTTGAAGATTATGAAAAAGAGCTACTCTTAGATAGGCTGCAGCAGATTAATAGGGGGAGAGTTCCTATTATTATAGGAGTAGGAACCAACTCAACCAAAGGGGTTATCTCAAATATCAAAAAATTTGAAAAATATGGGGCCAATGCACTCTTAGTTGTAGTCCCCTATTACAACAAGCCTACCCAACAGGGTATATATGAGCACTATAAGGCAATTTCGGAATCTACATCTACCCCAATTGTACTTTACAATGTTCCAAGCAGGACCGGCATCAATATGAGTGCCGAAACAACTCTAAGGCTTGCTCAACTAAATAACATTGTTGCTACCAAAGAGGCCTCCTCCAACTATGCACAGATAAGTGAGATAATAGGTAATGCACCTCAACGATTCTCTGTAATTTCGGGTAACGACGACGAAACTTTTCCCCTTATGACTACTGGGGCAAAAGGGGTAATAAGCGTAGCTGCCAATGTCGCCCCAAAACCTATAGTTAGGTTGGTTGGTTATTTGCAAGAAGGAAAAGTGGCCGAAGCGGCTCTGTTACACCATAAGTTGATGCCCCTTTTCAAAGGGTGTTTTATTGAGAGTAACCCCATTCCATCAAAAGCAGCAATAGCCTCTATGGGTCTAATAGAAAATATTTTAAGACTCCCTCTAACCTCTTCTACTCCACAAACAGAGCAGCTTATGAAGAAAATTTTAGAGCAGCTTCGAGTAGATAAATTGATATGAAAATGGATATAGGCAAGTTGAAAGAGGAGTTTGAGCTCCTTTCTAAAGAAGAGAATGAAGCCTCCCGCCTCACCCTTTTTTATAAGGTGCGCCCACTCTTAGAGGGTGGCCAATTGAGGGTGGCAGAAAAAATAGAGGGTGAGTGGAAAATCAACTCCTGGATAAAGAGTGTGATCCTTTGGGGTTTTAAGTATGGCAAGATGAAAGAGTACAGCTCTACGCCACTCCCCTTCTACGACAAAGATACCTATCCCCCAAGATCGTTTGATACTTCAGACAACATAAGGATTGTGCCTGGAGGCTCTTCGGTGCGTAGCGGTGCATATGTGGCAGAAGGAACAGTGATTATGCCTCCATCATATATAAATGTTGGCGCCTACATAGATTCCGGCACCATGATCGATTCAAACGCTTTAGTTGGTTCGTGTGCCCAAATAGGCAAAGGGGTACACCTCTCTGCCGCATCGCAAATAGGAGGAGTGTTGGAACCGGTAGGGGCTCTTCCTGTAATTGTCGAAGATGATGTCTTTATAGGGGGCAACTGTGGAATCTACGAAGGAACTATTATTGAGAAGGGTGCAGTTATAGCCTCTGGAGTAATTCTAACAGGCTCAACTCCTATCTTCGACAGCACTACAGGAGAGTTTATAGGTAGAGAGGAACAAAAACCTCTTATGGTGCCGGCTGGAGCAGTAGTTGTTGCAGGAAGCCGCCCGGTAGAGAGAGGAGAGGGAAAGAGAAGGGGAATTCAGCTATACACACCGGTGATAGTCAAATATAGAGATAGCCAAACTGCCCTCTCTACAACGCTGGAAGAGATTCTACGATAATTATTTAAAATAAAAGAGTTTAAATCAATATTATTATACTACCTTTGTTACTTCATTAATTTTTTTAACAAGAATGAACATTTATGTTTCAAACCTAAACTTTCGAACAACTGAAGAGAGTTTACACAATTTATTTGCAGAGTATGGAGAAGTTACCTCTGCTAAAATTATTACCGACAGAGATACCGGAAGATCTCGTGGATTTGGCTTTGTAGAGATGTCCGACGACAGCGAAGGACAAGAGGCAATCTCCAATTTAAACGAAACTGACTTTGAGGGTAAAACAATAACTGTAAATATTGCTCGTCCAAAGAGCGATAGAGGCAACGACAACAGAAGTTGGGGCAGCAGAGATGGTGGAAGAGGCAGAGGAGGCGACTTCAATAGAGGTGGCGGTAGAGGTGGAAATGGTGGTGGTTACGGCCGTTCACGCTACTAAGGGATAGAGCCAACACTCTTTTATCGATTAAAAACAAAGGGGGGCGTTCTTTTTTGAACGCCCCCCTTTAATTTAATCTATTACTCTGGCAATAACTGCTCAATCGGCGCTATAGTTCTGCTTGGTCGCTACATTTATGCGATTCCAGAAATTTATCTGACCTATTAGAATGGTGAGCTGTGCAATTTGACGCTCGCTAAAGAGCTCCTTCAATCTATTGTAGGTAACCTCCCTCACTCCATTTTGAGAGATTAGGGTAACCTCCTCTGTGTAGGCAAGCGCAGCACGCTCCTGTGGGCTAAAATGGGGGCTCTCCTCCCAAGCCGAAAGGGCATAGATACGCTGCTCCTCCTCTCCCCTGTTTCGAGCTGCCAATGTATGCATCTCAAGGCAGTAGGCACACTTATTAATTTGTGAAGCTCTTATTTTAACCAACTCTTTTAGCGAACTTGGGAGCTCCGATTTTGCCAAATAGCGCTCCATCTCCAATAGTATTTCGTAACTTTTGGGCTCTAACTCTTTAATTGTTATTCTCGATTTCATTATCCAATATTTTTAAACGATATATATAGAGAACAATTTGTAAAGAGAATAGTTATTTATCTTCTTCTAAAAAGAGAGATTGGCTAACATTTTGCATATCGTGGGGTAAACTCTAAAATAGCTCATTATAATTAAATTCAATATGAACAATAAAACAGTTGTAACAGGTGTCATTGGTGCAGATGTCCACGCCGTGGGCAATAAAATTTTAACTTATGCTTTAGAACAGGCGGGATTAAAAGTTGTAAACTTGGGTGTTATGGTATCTCAGCAAGAGTTTGTAGAGGCGGCGATAGAGACTAAAGCAGATGCAATTTTGGTCTCATCTCTCTACGGACATGGCGAAATTGATTGTAATGGACTGAGGGAGAAGTGTGAAGAGGCAGGACTAAAAGATATCCCTCTTTTGGTAGGGGGGAATTTGGTAGTTGGGAAGCAGGAGTTTGAAGAGGTAAAAGAGAGATTTGAAGCGATGGGATTCACAAAAGTTTATCCTCCCGGCACCCAACCCGAAACAACAATAGAGGATCTTAAAACTATTTTGGGTTAGAACCAATGATCTATCTCACCGCCGACATAGGTAGCACATATACCAAATTGGTAGCTATAGACAGTGTTGGGCAAAAAATTTTAGGTACAGCAGCCTCATTTACCACCATAGAGGAGGATGTTGCTATAGGCTTCAATAGAGGATTAAAATTGTTAAAAGAGAGTGTGGGAGAGTTCAAATACGACCATTTTCTCTGTTGTAGCAGTGCTGCAGGGGGGTTAAAGATGGTTGCTTTGGGACTGGTCCCCTCCCTTACGGCAAAAGCAGCCAAGATGGCCGCCTCAAGTGCAGGAGCTAAGGTTATAAAAAGCTACTCCTTTGAGATAACGGCACAAGAATCTAAAGAGATAGAGGAGATCTCCCCCGATCTAATTTTGCTGAGCGGAGGTACAGATGGGGGCAATAGCGATGTAATGGTTGCCAACGCCAAGCGACTTGCAGCAATAGATGGCTCTTTTGTAACCATTATAGCAGGAAACAAATGTGCAGCAGAGGAGGTAGAACAAATTTTAAGAGAGGCCAAAAAAGAGTCTCTTATTACCGAAAATGTTATGCCTCAATTCAATAAACTCAATATAGAGCCTGCAAAAGAGGCTATCCGGGAACTTTTTATAGAGCGGATAATAGAGGCTAAAGGGCTCTCTAAGTTGAGTGCTATGAGCAATTCCGATATTATCCCCACACCTCTTGCCGTAATGCAGGGGTGTAAACTTTTGAGCGAAGGGATAGAAGAGATAGAGGGTGTAGGAGATTTGGTAGCAGTAGATATTGGAGGGGCAACTACAGATCTCTACTCTATAGCAGATGGAGCTCCAAGTGCCGAAAATATCATCTTTAGGGGCATTCCCGAACCCAAAGCAAAACGAAGTGTAGAGGGAGATTTAGGGATGCGCTACTCTCTCACCTCTCTTGTAGAGAAGTGCACTATAGAGTGGATTGCCAAAGAGGCGGAGTGCACTATTGAAGAGGTTGAGCAGTGGGTGTCGGATTGTGTTGCCAACCCCTCTACAACTCCTGGGGAAAACTCTACCGAAGCAAAAATTGAAGAGGCAATTGCAAAAGGGGCAGCTAAAGAGGCTATGGAGCGCCACTGTGGTGAAATTGAACCTGTCTATACCCCCTTTGGCCAAATGTTTCTCATTAATGGCAAAGATTTAACTCAGATCCCTCTTGTTTTAGGTATTGGAGGGGTGATAGTAAATAGTGGCCGGCCACACTCTATTTTAAGTGGAGTTGTTGGTGATAAGATGGAGTTTAACTTTGCCAAGCCTAAAGCTCCCCGTTTTGCAATAGACTCCTCTTACATATTGGCAGCTATGGGATTACTCTCTGAGCACGACCCCCAATGTGCATTAAATATTTTAAAAAATCATATCAAATAATAATAGTAAAAACCTCTCAAATGGAGATTAAGAATCAAAAATTGACAGATGATCGCTTTTACAAAGAGCGAAAAGAGATCCTGGAACATTGGCCCACCGGCAAAGATGTAGAGTTTCAAAATAGTGTAGAGTACCAAAAAGCTATTCCACAGAGTAGAAGATTTGGAGAAAAATTGGCTCAGGCAGATTCTCAAAATCTAACTCTAATTCAGCCCAGGGCAGGAGTGGCTCTCTACGACGAACATATCAAACTGCTACAATACTTAGAAAATGAGGGAGAAGCAGATTTGCTTCCAACAACAGTAGATAGCTACACCCGTCTAAATCGCTACACCGAAGCACAAACAGGAATAGAGCGTAGCAGAGAGAGTGGCCGTTCAATGCTCAATGGCTTCCCTATAGTAAACTGGGGAGTAGATATTTGTCGAAAAGTGACATCGGCCCTTACAGCCCCGGTTCAAGTTCGTCATGGAACCCCCGACGCAAGGTTGCTCACCGAAATTTCAATTGCGGGAGGATTTACCTCATATGAAGGGGGAGGCATCTCCTACAATATCCCCTACTCAAAGAGCCACTCATTAGAGAAGACTATAGCCCACTGGCAATACACCGATCGGCTGATAGGTATTTACCAAGAGGCGGGAGTCTCAATAAATAGAGAGCCGTTTGGACCACTCACCGGAACTTTAGTTCCACCCTCTATCTCAAACTCCGTTGCTATTATCGAAGCTCTACTTGCCGCTGTACAAGGGGTAAAAGATATCACAGTAGGTTATGGCCAGTGTGGCAACCTAATACAAGATGTGGCAGCTATTAAAGCTCTCAAAGCAATGACCCGCCAATATTTAGACAAGTTTGGCTTTAAAGATGTCAAAGTAACTACCGTTTTCCATCAATGGATGGGAGGCTTTCCACAAGATGAATCCAAATCGTTTGGCGTTATCTCATGGGGTGCAGCTGCAGCAGTATTGGCCAAAGCAACCAAAGTTATTGTAAAGACACCACACGAGGCGATGGGGGTACCCACCAAAGAGGCCAATGCAGCAGGATTGAGGGCAACAAAGCAGATAACCTCAATGCTTAAAGACCAAAGCTTTTTAGAGATTCCCGCAGTTGTGGCAGAGAGCGAAATTATAAAGGCCGAAATGGGAGCAATCTTAGAGAAGGTAGAGGAGTTGGGTAGAGGAGACTATGCTGTAGGTACAATTGCCGCTTTTGAGGCGGGAGTTATAGATATCCCTTTTGCCCCAAGCCGATACAATGCCGGTAAAGTTATGCCCGCAAGAGACAATAGCGGTGCAGTTAGATTCTTAGAGAGCGCAAATCTACCCTTTGGAGAGGATCTTAAAAAGTTCCATCAAGAGAAATTGGAGGAGCGTGCCCGTTACGAAAATAGGGCGGTGAGCTTTCAGATGGTGATAGATGATGTTTACGCCATAGGAAAAGGGTTCCTTGTAGGGCGCCCAAACACAAATAAAAATCAATAATTTAAAAGAGAGATGAAGATAAAAAAAGTGATCTGCTCAGCAGGAAAGACAGGTTTCTTCTTTGACGACCAAAAGGCAATCAAAGGGGGGGCAAAAAATGATGGATCTTATTATAGAGGAGAACCTCTAACCCCAGGATTTACAAGTGTCCGGCAGGCGGGAGAGAGTATATCGGTAACTTTTATTTTAGAAGATGGTCAAACTGCAACGGGCGATTGTGCCGCAGTACAGTACTCCGGAGCCGGTGGACGCGATCCCCTCTTTCTTGCCTCAGACTTTATTCCCATAATAGAGAAGCATATAGCTCCACTTTACGAAGGGAGGGAGATAACCTCATTCAAAGAGCTCTGCAGTGTGGTTGAGGAGGCTGTCAATCCCAATACCGCCAAACCTTTCCACACAGCTATCCGCTACGGGGTAACTCAAGCCTGCTTAGATGCAGTAGCCAAAAGCCAATCGAAACTAATGGCTCAAATTATTTCACAAGAGTATGGCACTGCACTTTCGGAGAGTGTAGTACCTATCTTCTGCCAGTCGGGGGATGAGCGCTACAACAATGCCGACAAAATGATAATGAAGGGGGTAGCGGTACTACCACACGCCCTATTCAACCATGTAGAAGAGAAGGTTGGGCTAAAGGGAGAGAAGGTTGAAGCCTACCTTGAGTGGCTCCGAAAAAGAATAGAGGAGTTGAGGTCCGACAGCTCCTATCAACCAACTATACATATAGATCTCTACGGCACCTTAGGGTTGGTATTTGACAACAACTTAGAGGAGATAGCATCCTATATTGCAGGCCTTGGCAAAATTACCGCCCCCTTCAAATTAAGAGTTGAAGGCCCGGTAGATATGGGCGAGAAGAGGGCTCAAATAGAAGCTCTTGCAAAAATACGCCAACTTCTTGAAGAGAGCGGATCTTTGGTAGAGATAGTTGCCGACGAATGGTGCAACACCTTAGAGGATATCAAAGAGTTTGTCGACAAAAAAGGGGGTCATATGATACAGGTTAAGACACCCGATTTGGGAGGAATCAACAACTCCATAGAGGCAATCCAATATTGCAAAGAGAGAGGAGTAGGAGCCTATCTTGGAGGCACATGCAACGAAACCAACCGTTCGGCAGAGATATGCGCCCATATAGCTATAGCCACACAACCTACCCAAATTTTAGGGAAACCGGGGATGGGGGTAGATGAGGGCTATATGATTGTCTACAACGAAATGAGCCGTATTTTAGCTCTTAAAGAGTATCTTTAATAAATTGAATCCACCACTATTATGGAAGAGTTAAGAGTACTTTCGCCCACCGCCATCTTAGGATATGGCTTCCCAATGGAATCTTTTGAGGAGGGTATGAGAAGAGAGCCGCATGTTATAGCGGTTGATGCCGGATCTACAGATCCCGGCCCACACTACCTTGGATCGGGCAAATCCTTTACCGATCGCAATTCGGTAAAAAGAGATTTGGAGATTATGATTATGGCAGGATTGGAGGCAGCAATCCCTGTTATAATAGGCAGTGCAGGGGGGAGCGGAGGAGCCCCCCACCTTGAACTTACCTTTGAGATAATCAAAGAGATTGCAAAAGAGAAGAGTCTCTCTTTCAAGCTGGCCCTCATTCAATCGGAACAAGATAAAGAGGTTATAAAAGAGAAGTTGAAGAGAGGCGAAATAGAGCCACTCCCCCCTGCCAAAGAGCTTACCCAACAAGATATAGAGGACTCAATAAGAGTTGTAGCCCAGATGGGAGAAGAGCCCTTTATTGAGGCGCTCAACCAAGGGGCAGATGTTATTTTGGCAGGGCGCTCCTATGACCCTTCGGTGTTTGCCGCCCTTGCAATTAAAGAGGGCTTCGATAGGGGGTTGGCAATGCATATGGGTAAAATTTTAGAGTGTGCTGCAATTGCAGCCCTTCCCGGAAGCGGAAGCGACTCTATGTTTGGCTATCTGCGTCGCGACAGCTTTATTTTAGAACCGTTGGCAAAGGAGCGCAAATGTACAACCCTTTCGGTAGCTGCCCACACCCTATATGAGAAGAGCAATCCCTATCATCTTCCCGGTCCGGGGGGTGCTATCGATCTGCATCAAAGCACATTTACCCAAATAAATGAGAGACAGGTAGAGGTTAAAGGGAGCAGATTTATCCCTACCGACAACTATTTTGTAAAGTTGGAGGGGGTAAAGAGAGTTGGCTACCGCACTGTTTCATGTGCAGCTGTAAAAGATCCAATTATGATCTCTCAAATAGACTCAATTGTAGAGAGTGTAAGAAAGAGGGTCCAAGACAACTTCGAAGCATATGGTATTAGAGAGTTCTTTTTAGACTTTAAAGTGTATGGAAAAAATGGCGTAATGTCTATGTTTGAGGGTGTTGAAGAGAGAGTGGGCCACGAGCTTCTCATTATCATAGAGGCGGTAGCAGATTCACAGGAGCATGCCGACACAATTTGTGGTTTTGCAAGAAGTACGATGCTCCATTTTGGATATGAGGGAAGAATCTCAACTGCCGGCAATTTAGCCTTCCCATTTTCACCCTCCGACTTCAAAGTGGGAGAGGTTTTTGAATTTAATCTCTATCACCTTATGAAGGTAGATGACCCCACCACTCTATTTCCAATAAACTACATTACATTCAATAAGGGAAAATAGATAAGGAGAGTAGATATGAAAAATAAACTAAAAGAGATCGCTTCAGTTATTAGAAGCAAAAATTCAGGCCCCTATGAGCTAACTTTCGATATTATATTTAAAGAGTTTGATATATATAATAGTGTAAAAAAAGCTCGCTCCATTACCAAAGAGGGGTTTGCCGCCCTATACAATATAGAGATAGACCAAATAGTATCATTGGTCTATTTCGATCCTGCCAAAGCGGTAAAAATAACTATAGTTAGGCCGCTCTCATCGGGTGCCTTGGGAGAGAGCGATGTTTATGGAGCACAGCAGCACGCCCCATTAGTGGAATGGGAATTAGACTATTAATCTCTAATAGTATAACTTTAGGGTATGAAAAATCCGGTACAGGAGTATATGGTTTCGTCGCAATACTTTGCCCCAAGGGGTAAAGAGCGACTAATGTACCTTGGTCAACAGATAGGGCAACAGCATTTGAACTATAACGATAAGTTGATAGGTATTGTAGGAGATTCCGGATCGGGCAAATCCTCCCTAATTAAGGGGATGTTTCCTGGAGTAGAGCTCTCCAACGACGACGATATACTCAATCCGCGCAAAATTATGCAGGTAAGGGATCTCTCACAAGATGTGAGGGATGCCTCTACCTACCATATAGATATGCGCTTCCAGATGGCCTTTACCCAGATGTTTGAAATTGTAGAGTTTGTAGAGTCGGTTTTAGCTCGTGACAGACGAATAATCATTGAGCATTTCGACAGGCTCTATCCGGCTTTGAAAAAAAATGCCGATATAATTGTAGGTATTGGAGAGGAGATAATTGTAACTCGCCCTACGCTATTTGGCCCGCTCCCCCAAAGCATCTACGATATAGTACACAAATCGCTCAAATATCGAAAGATGGCCCATACCGTAGAGGATATTACAATGGAGGTTTTAGAGTTGGAGTTTGGTATAGACAGCAGTGCCTACTACAGCTCAGATATTAGAAAAGGGTTTGTGCTCCGTTTCTTTAAGGAGCCCAAGCTCGACTTGGAACTTCTGTCGGCAAAAATTGGAGAGAAGATTGCCAAAAATTTATCAATCTCCTACTTAGACGAAGATCACATTAAGATTGGAGAGAGGAGTATCCCATGTGACGGACCACGGCTTCATGTGAGCAACACCTCTGAAATAGCGAATTTTAAAATAGTAAACCGCGTTATTTACGACTCAAAAACAGATACTTGGCCAATTATTGGATTAATAGACAACAGTTCCGAAGAGTTGGAAAATCGCAACACCCGCTATTTTTTGAAACGGCGCGATTAAATAAACAGCGCAATTAAAAAAGGGATTTAAAAGAGTTAATTGGAATGAGACAAATAAATAGTAGTGATATAACATCTCTTGTAGAGAGATTGTCTATTGAAGCCAACTGCATACTCAGTAGCGATATCTCCGAAAGTTTTTCAAAATGTGCCTCTTGCGAAAAATCGCTTCTGGGCAGAGAGATTCTTGAAACTCTCTTAGAGAATGCCCGTATTGCAAAAGAGGAGTTTTCCCCTATGTGTCAAGATACAGGTATGACTGTTGTTTTTGTAGAGATGGGGCAAGATCTCCATATAGAGGGTGGATTTATTGAAGATGCAATAAATGAAGGGGTAAGGCGCGGATATGAGAAGGGATATTTAAGAAAATCTGTAGTAAGAGATCCCTTAGATCGTGTCAACACAAAAGACAACACCCCGGCAGTTATACACTACCGGTTGGTGCCGGGCGACTCATTCAATATTACTGTAGCTCCCAAAGGTTTTGGCAGTGAAAATATGAGCCGTCTAAAGATGCTCAAACCG
>Ga0265293_10005103_pt1 | contig 22327 bp, 19 predicted proteins | sample Munlanlewell138R_FD_192505 | JGI IMG/M metagenome (GOLD analysis project Ga0265293, IMG submission 192505) | Leachate microbial communities from a municipal landfill in Southern Ontario, Canada - Leachate well 138R | ecosystem: Engineered > Solid waste > Landfill > Unclassified | place: Canada... | reverse complement strand
GTGATCGGCGACTGGATACGCTTTTACAACCACCGGCGCCCACACCAGGCGCTGAAGATGAAAACCCCGGCTGAAGCTTTTGCATTAGCCGCGTGATCTGAGCAGAAACTGCTGGGTCATTACACGCGTTCCCTTGACCCTCGTTGCCGGTGCGGCGTCCTTCTTCCCACTGCTTCCACATCAAAGGAATCGTAGCCTCATCCAGCAGCGCCGTCTTCAGCATGCCTTCCGCCAGCCTGAATATGTCCGCGGCAGGAGCGTTTTCTCGTTGCAGCCTGCTGAAGCGGGCTAGCGACTGTACCGTATTAAAAATCCTGAGAGGCCGATCATGACAGTCTTGTTCCGCTGATTGGGCTTCTTCAAAAATCATCGCTCTGTCCGTGCTTGATTCGACGACCTCTTCGATTACTTCGACGACATCCGAGGGTTGCAGGTGATCTTTTAGAGTATCCTCGCCCAGTCGCGACAAGAGACTCTTGAACGATCCGTAAAATTTGGCGCTTTCAATTTCAGCCCACGAATGACGCAGCTGGCCGATGTCGGCGCTGGATTTTCCTGCTCTTTCGTACCAAGCCTCTTGATAGGGCGAGACGAATCTGAAATCGATTCTATCGCCGTCGATATTCCAAAACATCAATATGCTTGCGCGCAAAGAGGGGTATCTCAAATCCTCGGAACACCCGGTCAAATTCAGCTCTTCCAATGACTCGGGCAGTGTGGGCAGCTCCGTCAATGAGTGACATCTGCTCAACGACAAGCTATAAAAATCACCCTCTAACGGCAGCGCGGGCAAGGCCTTGAGCAAGTGGCAATCGTCCAGCCATAGCGTCGTCAACGAGTTCGGCAAGTCAGGCAGTTCGGTAAGCAAGCCACCGCCCAATAACTTCAAAGCCTGCAAAGCCGGAGGCAAAGCGGGCACCGTCCTCAGCAAGTGACAATCTTCCAAAAACAGGTCGGTCAAAGAATCAGGCAGATCAGGCAGCGCCGTCAGCAAACCACAACTGTCGGTTGTCAGCTCTTCCAGAGAATCAGGTAGGGAGGGCAGGGATAGGACAAGGGGATAATCGCTGAGATCAAGCGTCGTGCATCGACTATCCTGCGCGTCTCGAACCCGCTGCGCAACTGCTCTGGTCTGTGTGAATGCCTGCTTGAGCAGGTCGTATTCGTTTGCCCCGCCGGGTTCGGCAAATAACGCGGTTAGAACGGCACTCGTTTCCTGCGACAATTCAAGGCGCAGACTGCCTGCGCCGTCCATGTCGATTGTGTAAATGCGGATCCCGTCCTGGCTTGCGCTATCAGAAAAGCGGTCCTTGTAGTTTTCGCCGGCAAGCTCTCTCAACAGGCAGAAACTTTCGAGCCGATCCATGTCCTTCTTAGAGCCGGAATACAGATCAGAAAAGCAAGTATAAGCTTCCGCTCGGTCACTATCGCGGAACCAATCCATTACCGCGCCCCATGCCCGGTTGGCGCGCCTTCCCGTATCAAATCGCTCGTCGGCGGCACGGCCATATTCATCCTCTGAAGTGGAGGACCTGAGGCGCTTATGGCTGGTTTCCGATGGATTTGGGGTGATACGCATGGCTTTTCGTTCCTCTAGAAACCTTGGAATCCCGGTGGATATCACGTATTAGCGTGTACGGCGCTTAATAAGTGCCAACCAGAAGGAATCGGTTCCACCAAAAGAACTTTCTTGCGAGGACGGAAAATCGTCGATCGTTCCTGCCAGGACGCGGACGCGCCCCTATGCATTCGAACGCGACAAGTGGACGGCGATCCGGTATCGGCGGGCGGCAACGGCTTTGAGACCGTCGCTGCCGCTTTTACGCGTTCGAAGTCCTTGCGCGCAGCGGATCAGGAGAGGGCTACTCCCGCCGAATGAGCCTGCTCATCGGCATGGTATGAAGAACGCACCATGGCGCCCACCGCGGCATGCGTGAATCCCATGGCATAGGCTTCACGCTCGAGCATGGCGAAGACATCCGGATGCGCATAGCGCAGCACAGGCAGATGATGCTCCGAAGGCTGCAGATATTGCCCTATCGTCAGCATGTCGACGTTGTGCGCGCGCATATCGCGCATCACTTCCAGAATTTCCTCGTCCGTCTCGCCCAAGCCCAGCATCAGCCCCGACTTGGTCGGCACGTCCGGATGCAATGCCTTGAAATCGGCCAGCAGCTTCAGGGAATGGTGGTAGTCGGAGCCTGGCCGGGCCTGTTTGTACAAGCGGGGCACGGTTTCCAAATTGTGATTCATCACGTCGGGCGGACCGGCGTTCAGTATCGACAGCGCGCGATCCAGCCGCCCGCGGAAATCAGGCACCAGGACCTCGATGCGCGTGCTCGGGGAAAGTTCGCGGACCTTGCGGATGCATTCGACGAAATGCCCCGCGCCGCCGTCGCGCAGGTCATCGCGGTCCACCGACGTGATGACCACGTAGGACAAGCGCATGGCCGCGATGCTGCGGGCCAGGTTCTCGGGCTCGTTGACGTCCAGCGGATCGGGGCGGCCATGGCCCACGTCACAGAACGGACAGCGCCGCGTGCATTTGTCGCCCATGATCATGAACGTGGCCGTGCCTTTGCCGAAGCATTCGCCGATGTTCGGACACGAGGCTTCTTCGCATACCGTGTGCAGGTTGTGCTCGCGCAGGATGCGCTTGATGTCGTAGAAGCGCGAGCCCGGCGTGGCCGCCTTGACGCGGATCCATTCAGGCTTCTTAAGGCGTTCGGCCGGAATGATCTTGATGGGGATGCGCGACGTCTTTTCGCCCGACTTCTGCTTTTTGGTCGGGTCATAAGCCGACGCAACGGAGGCCGATGCAGCAACGGTTTGATCTATGGGTGTCGTCATACGATGTCCTGAGGGCGATGCGCCGAACGCCGCCCTGATCGCCGCCCGGACGCTTCGCCCGGCGCGGCGTGCCTATGAAGAAAATCTTCCTGTGGGGCCTATTCTAACGCCATTAGCCTGCCGCAGTCATCGGCCGGGCCCGCGGCCCACGCATCATCGGGCCGACCCAGCGCATACTGCCGCATTTCACTCAGGGCCAGTTGCACGACGGCGTCGGCTATCGGATCGTCGCGCCAGCTCGCCACCAGCCGCAGATCGGGCAGCTTCTGCTCGCACTCGACGACGCGCAAGGACCCGTCGTCCAGTCCGTCGCGCACGGCCGCCACCGGCAAGGTCGCGGTGCACGGGCTGGCCAGCAGCAATTGCCGGCTCGCGGCGATCGACGAGACGAAATGGACGCGCGCGGGCTGGACCTCGTGCAGGCGCAAGAGATCCTGCAATTGCTTGTGGGGCTGCGAGTGCCTTGGAAACGTCACGAAAGGAAAGCGCGCCAGCTCGTCCAGGGACATGCGAGGCTGCAAGCCGGATGCGGCTGCGCATATCCAGTCCATGCGCAGCAGGCCGATGTCGCAATTGTGGATGCCCGGCTCCATCATCGCATCGGTTTGCAGCGCGACGTCCAGCGCGCCGCGCCGCAACATCTCATGCAACTGGAGCATGGGCTCGACGATGACCTCGATTTCCAGGCCCGGGTGTATCTGGTGCAGCGCTTTGACGAACGACGGAAACCACGTGTGCACGATGGATTCCACGATGCCCAGGCGAACCACGCCCTTGAGCTCGCCGGCGCCCTGCACCGTCCGCCGCATGGTCCGCTCGAGCTCGAGCAGACGCTGGGCGTACGGCAACAGGGCAAGTCCCGCGCCGGTCAGGGGCAAGTCGCGCAGGGTGCGATCGAACAAGGGACGGCCGATATCGTTCTCCAGCGCGGCGATCCGCCCCGAAATGGCGGCCTGCGTCAGATTCAGCTTGGTCGCGCAAGCCTTGAAGCTGCGCAAGCGCGCCACCCACACGAAAGTTTCCAGGAAACGAAGATTCATGGGGAAATAATAATACGTCCGGCCCGGCCTATAGGAAAAAGTGATAACTTCGGAATAGAAAAATACGTTCGACAAGGGCGAACGCTTACCGAATAATGACGGTTTGATTCCATTGCGGCGGGCTCCGCCCCCGATCATTCCGATACACGCATGACTGACTCATCCTCTTGCTCGACCCTGTCTCCTCCTCGCGTGCTGCCGCTGGGCGACGCCGCCTGGACGGTCGTCTTCGGCACCGATGTCACCGCGCACAATAGCGCCCTGGCCCTGGGTTTTTGCGTCAGCCTGAGCGAACGGGCGGGCCGGGACCCATTCAAAGGCGTGCTGGAATGGGCGCCGGCCTACGCGACAGTCACGGTCTACGTCGATCCCGACCGGACGGACCAAGACGCATTCGCCGATGCCTTGCGGGAATTGGCCCGGCAAACGCCGGCCCTGGGTATGCAAGGCAGGCAGTGGCTGATTCCAGTCTGCTTCGAGCCGGACTGCGCGCCCGATCTGCATAGCCTGGCCCAGGCGTGCGGGCTGAGCCCCGAGGACGTCGTCCAACACATGACGCAATCCGTTTTCACCGTGCGCATGCTGGGATTCCTGCCGGGGTTCCCGTACATGGACGGCCTGCCCACCGAACTGAGCCAGCCTCGCCTGACCGTGCCTCGCCAGGCAGTGCCCGCGCGCTCCATCGCCGTCGCGGGCCGGATGTGCGCGGCCTATCCCTGGGTCAGTCCGGGCGGGTGGCATTTGCTGGGCCGCACGCCGGTGCCGTTGTTCGATCTGGGACGAGGTGAAGACCCGGCGATGCTTGCGCCTGGCGATCGCGTGCAATGGCGGGCGGTGCCGGTCGACGCTTATCTGGACATGGAACGCGATTTCGCGCGGCCGGGCTGGGACCCCATGACCTTGCTGCAAGGCGGCGACGGAAAAACGGAGGCGGCGAGCCTGCGCTTTCGGCCGGCTTCCGAGGCCGCGCCGCCCGAGACCGCCGCCCAGCCGGAACTTGCGCCCGACGGCCTGCTCGAAGTCGTCGACCCCGCTTGGGCCGTCACCGTTCAAGACGGCGGTCGACCGGGCTGGCGCTATATGGGCGTGCCCATGTCGGGCGCCGCCGACACGCGCGGCCTGGCTGCCGCCAATATGCTGGTGAACAACGACCCGCACGCGGCCGGCCTCGAACTTCCCGGCGCGGGCCCCACTCTGCGGGTGGCCGACGGTCCCATACGCTGCGCGCTGGCGGGCGAAGGCTATCTGCTGCGCACCGACAACCGTGGCCGCGCCGAGCGCCTTCCCGCCTGGCGCGGCGTCACATGCCAGACCGGCGACACGCTCCAGGCCCGCCTGACCGACAACAAGCCCGCCTACCTGGCGTTCGCCGGCGGATTGCGCTTGCCGCCAGTGCTGGGCAGCCGGGCCACCTACGCGCGCGCCCATCTGGGCGGACTGGAAGGACGCAGCCTGCGGGCCGGCGACACGCTGCCTTGCCGCAAAATCGGGCAAGGCGACGCGCAGCATGACACGCAGGCCGACGCCCTTGCGGACACGCATGGAAACCGGGCCGGAAGCGATGAGCACAACGTCGTCACGCTGCGCGCCATCCCTGGGCCGCAACCGGACCATTTCACCAACGAGGCCGTCGACGCGTTTTTCAGCGCCTGCTATCAGGTCAGCGCCGACGCCGACAGAATGGGCTTGCGCCTGCAGGGGCCCACGTTGACCCACAGCGAAAAGGGCGCGGACATCGTGACCGACGGCATCACGCCGGGCGCGGTGCAAGTGCCCGCCAGCGGCCAGCCCATCATCCTCATGCAGGATGCCCAGACGACCGGCGGCTATGCCAAGATCGCCGTCGTCATCCTGGCCGACTTGCCGCGGCTGGGCCGCCTGCGACCGGGCGATCGAATCCGGTTCAAGCAGGTTTCCCTGCAAGAGGCCGCGCGCGCGCGTCAGGCCGCGCAACACGCCATGCAGGCCTGGCAGGCCGGCATACGCAAGACCGCCCCCGCCGGCCGGATCGATGAAGACGCCCTGCGCACGCGCGATCTGATCAGCGGCGTCCACCCGGGCCCGATCGACCCGGCCGATGAACCCCATACTCTCACTTCATCCTGATGACTGCCATGAACCAACCCGCCTCGACCCATACCGAATCCTCCTCTCAAACGCGCCGCGTCAACCTGAACGCCGACTTGGGCGAAAGCTTCGGCGCCTGGACCATGGGCTCGGACCAGGCCCTGCTTCGCATCGTGAACTCCGCCAACATCGCGTGCGGATTCCACGCGGGCGACCCCCTCGTCATGCGCCGCACGGTGCGCGCCGCGATCGCCGCCGGCGTGGATATCGGCGCCCACCCCTCGTTTCCGGACCTGCAAGGCTTTGGGCGGCGGCGCATGTACGTCCCCGCCGAAGAGCTCGAAGCGATCCTGCTCTATCAAATCGCCGCTCTGGACGGCATCGCCCGCTCGGAAGGATCGCGCGTGGTCCACGTCAAGGCGCACGGCGCCTTGAGCAACATGGCCTGCGAAGACTCGGCCCTGGCCGACGTCGTGGTCAAGGCAATCCGCGCCTATGACGAAAAACTGATCCTGCTGGCGCCCGCCCAGTCCTGCCTGACCGCGGCCGGCTATCGCGCAGGCATGAAAGTCGTGGAAGAGATCTACGCGGATCGGGCCTATGCGGACGACGGCAAGCTCGTGCCGCGCGGACAGCCCGGCGCCATGATCCACGGCGCCCAGGCCTCGGTGGAACACGTAAGCGCCATGCTGGATGCGAGCGCGCTGGTATCCGTGACCGGCAAACACATACCCACGCCGATAGGCAGCATATGCGTGCACGGCGACGGCCCCGACGCCGTGCAAACCGCCGAAGCGCTGCGCTCCGCGTTGACGGCGCGATCCTGCGTGCTTCAAGGCCTGGCATGAAGCCGGCGACGCAACCCGCCGACATCCGCGTGCCGGCCTCCGACACGCTCGATGTCCTGCTGGACGGCGGCAGCGCGCGAAAAATCGACGACACCACCGGCTTGAACCTGGCCCTGGGCCGCGTTCACGGCCGGCCCGCGGCCGTTTTCATCCTGCGCGAACAGCCGCAATCCGTCGCGGACCTTCGCCGACTCCGCACCTTCGTCGCCGACGCCGGCGCGCGCGGCGACGTCCTGATCGGCATCCATGCCGACACGGCGGTGATCGATGCCGACGGCGACGCATACGAAGCCCAGGCCACCCTGCTGCATGCGCTCGGCCAGGCAAGCCGCCACGTCCCATACCTGGCGGTCAGCGCGTCGAGCCAGGGCGGCGTCAATGCCTTGCTTTGCGCCCAGGCCGATGCCGTGTTCATGCTGGCGCGCGCCGGCGCGCTCTACCTGAGCGGCCCGGATAGTGTCCTTGCCGTGCGCGGCCTGGCGCTGGACGAACAAACACTGGGAGGCAGCCAGGTGCATGAAGCGCAAAGCGGCCTGGCGGCGCGAACCTGCCTCCACCTCGTGGACGCGCTGCTGCAACTGCGCCGCTACGCGGGCCTGCTGGACGGCGGGGGCCGCGCCGCCGCAGCCTCCCCCATCGACGATGAGCCGGTTCAGCCGGCCTTGTCCACCCTGCGCGCCGGCCCGCACACGCCTTACGACATGCGCGAGCTGATCGCCAACCTGGCCGACCACGCGGACTGGTTCGAAACGCATGCCGCCTACGGTGGCGCCGTCATCACAGGGTTGGCTCGCCTGCACGGCCGCACCGTCGGCATCGTCGCCAACGACCCCGGCGTCAACGCCGCCAGCCTGGATGCGGAAGCCTGCCGCAAAGCGGCGGCCTTCGTCGAACTGTGCTCGCGGCGCCGCTACATCGTCTTGTCCATCGTCGACACGCCCGGCTTCCTGCCCGGACCCGAGCAGGAAGCCGCCGGCATCGTATCGGCGGCGCAGGCCTTGATCGGCGCATGGAGCCGCAGCGCTTCGAAACGCATCACGCTGCTGACCGGGCGCGCGCTGGGCGGCGCCGGCATGGCCATGGGCCTGGGCATCCCCGAGTTTGACCGTGCCGCGCTCCTGGCCTGGCCCGATGCGCGCATCGCCGCGTCGGGCTCCAGCCACGCGCCCGGCATGCGAGCCAACGCATCCAACGCGCTCGACATCATCGAGCCATCGCGAACGCGAGCCGCGCTGGCGCGCGCAATCATGCCCATGCAACAACGTTATGGCGCCTGAGCGCCCGGACCCGCCTATGTTCACCAAGATACTGATCGCCAACCGCGGCGAAATTGCCTGCCGGATACTACGCAGCGCAAAGCGGCTGGGCATCGCGACCGTCGCCGTGTATTCCGAAGCCGACAAAGACGCGCTGCACGCGCGCCTGGCCGACGAGGCCGTGTGCATCGGCCCGGCGGCCTCGCGCCTATCCTATTTGAACATCGACGCGATCGTCGCCGCCTGCCGTCAAACCGGCGCGCAGGCCGTGCATCCCGGCTACGGATTCCTGTCGGAGCACGCGGGTTTCGTGTCGCGCCTGGAAAACGAAGGCATCGCTTTCATCGGCCCCGACTCCAAAGCCATCGCCGCGATGGGCGACAAAATCGCCTCCAAGGAGCTCGCCCTCGCCGCCGGCGTCAACACCATCCCGGGCTGCCAGGACGTCATCACTTCGCCCGACCAAGCGGTACGAATCGCCCGCGACATCGGCTATCCCGTCATGATCAAGGCCTCCGCTGGCGGCGGCGGCAAAGGCCTGCGCGTCGCCTACGACGACGAGCAGACCCGCTCCGGATTCACGGCATGCCGCAACGAAGCCATGAACAGCTTCGGCGACGACCGCATCTTCATTGAAAAATACATCGAAAAACCACGCCACATCGAAATCCAGGTACTGGCCGACGGTCGGGGACGCACCCTCTATCTCTGGGAAAGAGAATGCTCGCTGCAGCGCCGGCACCAAAAACTGATCGAGGAGGCGCCCAGTTCCTTCATCAACGCCGACACCCGACGCGCCATGGGCGAGCAGGCCGTCGCCCTGGCCGAGGCGGTCGGCTACCGCAGCGCGGGAACCGTCGAATTCGTCGTGGGCGACGACCAATCCTTCTACTTCCTGGAAATGAACACGCGGCTGCAGGTCGAACACCCGGTGACCGAGGCCGTCACAGGCCTGGACCTGGTCGAATGGATGATACGCATCGCGGCCAACGAGCCCCTGCCCTATCGGCAGGAAGACATCGCCCGCCAAGGCTGGGCCATCGAATGCCGCATCAACGCCGAAGACCCCTTCATGGACAACCTGCCGTCGACAGGCCGCATCACCCGCTACCATCCTCCACTGGAGCTGCAAGGCGTGCGCGTCGACACCGGCGTCGAACAAGGCGCGACCATTTCCGCGCACTACGACTCCATGATCGCCAAACTGATCGTCCATGCCGAAGACCGCCCCAGCGCCCTTGCCCTCATGGAGCAGGCCCTCGACCGATTCGTCATCCGGGGCGTCACCTCCAACATCGCGTTGCAGTCCAGGCTCATACGCCACCCCGACTTCAGAGCGGGCAACTTCGACACCAGCTTCATGCAGCACCACTTCCCGAGCGGCCTGCCCACGGACGGCGGTCCGTGTCCCGACCCCGACGCCTTCACCCTGGCAAGCGCGTGGGCGCACTGGCGCGCCGAATCCATCCGCCATGCCGACGACCGCGCGTTTGCGTCAAAGCCGATCGACTACGTGGTCGACGACGGCCTGACCGCGCGACGCGTGCGCATTACCGGCCAAGACGGGGACGACATCGCCGTCCTGGAACTGGACGGCCGCCGCCGCACGCTGGCATCGTCCTGGACACCCGGCCATTGCGACATCCTCCTCGCCTTGGATGACGTGCAATACGCCCTGCAGATCGATCCAGCAGCAGACGAATCCGCCTCCTTGCACATGCCCCCCATACGCAAAGGCGCCTTGGCCGGCCACACCTATCTGCTGGCGCAAGGCGGAGCGCGCCGGCAACTGACCGTCCTCTCGCCCGCGGCGCACGCCTTGCTGCAGCGCATGCCCGAAGATACAGCGGAGGACAGAGATGATCTGGTGAGCTCGCCCATGACAGGCACACTGCTGTCCGTGGCCGTGCAAGCGGGGCAACACGTCAAAGAAGGCGAACTCCTGGCCGTCATCAGCGCCATGAAGATGGAATACAACCTCTACGCCCCAAAAGATGCGACCATCGCCGCCGTACTAGGCACGCCCGGCCAGACCGTCACCGCCCGGCAAACGCTGATCGAGCTACGCTAACGCGGCATGAGGGCAACAAAAGCGTCATCCAAAATCGCGCCGGCTTTCTCAAGAACGAAACAGCGAGGGACAGAACAGCGGACCAACTACGCCTGATCAGCCCCACGCCCGACCAACGCCCGCCGTACCCCACACGCCAACGCATCGCCGACCTGCCGCACCGTCATGGAAACACCGCGATTTTGCAAATCCACCGTTCGCAAACCCGCGTAGCCGCAAGGATTGATACCCAAGAAGGGCGACAGATCCATCGCCACATTCATCGCCAGCCCGTGATAAGCGCATCCCTTGCGCACCTTGATGCCCAACGCGCAAATTTTCGCCAGCTCGCCCTCGACAGGCACGTAGACCCCCGGGGCATCGGCTTTGCGGCAGGCGTCGGCCAGCCCCGCCTCCTTCAAAAAAGCGATGGCGACATCCTCCAGCAAAGCCACATAATCCTTGACGTACAGCCCCCAACGGCGCAAATCCAGCAGACAATAGACCAGCACCTGCCCCGGGCCATGGTAAGTCACCTGGCCGCCCCGGTCCGTCTGCACCAACTCGATACCGTCCCGATGCAGGACATGCTCGGGCTTGCCCGCCTGCCCCAGCGTATACACCGGACCATGCTCGGCAAGCCAGATCTCATCCGGCGTATCCGGCGTGCGCGTTTCCGTGAAATCGCGCATCGCCATCCACGTTTCCCGATAAGGCGTCGGACGCGGCAACCATTGCGTGGCTATGGCCATCATGCGTCTGCGTCCCGGCTTATAGAACGACCGACACCATCTCGTGGCCGTGCAAGGCGCGGTACAGCGCATCCAGCTGCTCCCGCGACGTGGCCCTGACAATGAACGTCAGGCCCAGATAATTGCCCGCCTTGCTGGGACGCATCTCTATCGTGGCCGGATCGAAATCCGGATCGAACCGCAACACCACCTGCGCCAGCGTCTGGGCCAGCTCGGGATGATTGCGCCCCATCACCTTGATCGGAAAATCGCTGGGGTACTGGATCAAGCTCTCTTCGGGCGGAATGGGGGGGATCAATGCGATGTCCTCGATGCGGGAGTAACCAATGCTTCAAGCAGCTTGTCGTATGCCCGGCTCAACGCCCGATACACCGGGCCGGGGGCGCCGGAGCCCACCGGCTTGCCGTCGTGCCGTGTGATCGGCAACACCTCCTTGGTCGCGGACGAAAACAGCAGCTCTTCGGCCTGCTCCACCTCTTGGCGCGAAATCGGCCGCGACTCGAAAGCAATGCCCGCTTCCCCGGCCAGGCTTTCCAGCAGGCTGTAGCGCACGCCTTCCAATATCAGATTGTTGCGCGGAGGCGCCAGCAGCGCGCCCCTGCTGACCACCCAGATATTGTTGGCGGAGCCTTCCGTCAGCCAACCGTCGCGAAACTGTATGACGTCGTCCACGCCGGCCTGCACGGCCACCTGCTTGGCCAGCACGTTGCCCAGCAGCGAAACCGACTTTATTTCGCAGCGCAGCCAGCGGATGTCCTCGATCCCGATCGTGCTCAAGCCCTGCTCGCGCATGCGGACGCCGGGACGGGAAAACGGCGACGTCATGCAAAAAACGGTGGGCGTCGCATTGCGCGGAAAAGCGTGATCGCGCTTGGCGGCCCCGCGCGTGACCTGGATATAGACCATCTGGTTGCCCGGGCCCGCGCGGTCCAGCGCGCCCTGCACCAGGTCTTCCCAATCCCGCCGCGAAAAATCGACGCGCAGCTCGATCGCTTCCAAGCTGCGCTGCAGGCGATCCAGATGCTGCTCCAGTCGAAACGGCTTGCCTTCATAGGCGGGCACCACCTCGTAGATCCCGTCGCCAAAAATAAAACCCCGATCGAGCACCGAAATCTTGGCGTCGCCCAGACGCACGAGCTCCCCATTCAGATACACGATACTGTCGTTATCCACGTCCTGGATCATCATCGCGATCGCCCGGCCTCATTCAAACATTAAACGGACTTTGTCGTAGAGGCGGCCGAAGAACCCCGCCTCCGGCACGTCGGCCAAGGCATGCAAGGACTCGGTGCGCAGCACGACGCCATTGAGCGACAAGGTCAAATCGCCGACCTGGGCGCCCTTTTGCAGCGGCGCCAGAAGCGGCTGCGTGTAGCGCAGCACCGGCGTGAGCTGCTGGCCCTGGCCGCGCGGCACGGTCACCCAGATCGGCTGCGACGTGCCCAGCTCCACCGTATCGGCTTCGCCTTGCCACACACGAGCCGTCACGGCGGACATGTCGGCGTCGTACAGCTTGACGGTATCGAAATTCTGGAAACTCCAATTCAGCAGCTTGAGACTGTTTTCCATCCGCGCCGCCTCGCTGGAAGCGCCCACCAGCACCGTCAGCACGCGCCGGCCGTCGCGCAAGGCGGTCGCCACCAGGCAATACCCCGCCGACTGCGTGTGGCCCGTTTTCAGGCCGTCCACGGTTTCGTCCGTCCACAACAGACGATTGCGATTGTTCTGCTTGATGTTGTTGTACGTGTAGTCCTTCTGCTTGTAGTAATGCATATATTGCGGGAACCTGGCGATCAGGTTCTGCGCCATCACCGCCAGGTCGCGCACGGACGTCACATGCGCCGGATCGGGCAGGCCGGACGCGTTCGTGAAGTGCGTCTCTTTCAGGCCCTGGCGCGCCGCTTCTTCATTCATCAAGGCGGCGAACGCGGACTCGCTGCCCGCGACAGCCTCGGCCAGCGCCACCGTCGCATCGTTGCCCGATTGCACGATGACGCCTTGCAGCAGATCATCCACCGTTACCTGCGAACCCGGCTTGATGAACATGCGCGAGCCCTCGATCTTCCAGGCCTTTTCCGACACATGCACCGTCTGTTCCAGGCTCAGGCGCTTGCTTTCCAGCGCTTCGAAAACCAGATAGGCCGTCATCAGCTTGGTCAGCGAAGCGGGCTCCACGCGCTCATCGGCGTTTTCCGCGGCAATCACCTGCCCGCTGGTCATGTCCAGCGTAATCCAGGCCTTGGCGGTCAGCACCGGCGCCGGCACCGGAGCCAGATCGCCCACCAGCTCGGGCGCGTCGGCCGATACGGCGGGCGGCAACGGCTCGAGCGTGGTCGGCGCCGCCTCCTGGGCCGGGGAAAACAAGGGAGCGCAAGCCAGAAGCAAGCCGGCTGCGCAGCGTTGCGCGCGTCCGGGCAATAGACGAAAAGAAGAATTGGTCATCGGCATAATGATAGAAGATGGGTTTCGCGGCGGAATACGGCAGAGCGACAAAGCGTCATTATAGGCAGTACGCCGGCGGGCCGGCAGGCGGATTACATCGCGTCACGATAAAGGATGCATGCTCAAAGGGATGCCAGGCGCTGCTGGACCAGTTGCCTGAGTACCAGGAGCTTGCCATGGAAAAAATGGCCGCCCTCGGGCACCACGATCATGGGCAATGCATGCTCGCGCGCGAAATCCATGGCCTCGGCCAGCGGCACGACCTCGTCATGTTCGCCATGCACCAGCCAGGTGTCGTCGGGTATGGCGATATCGCGGAACTGGAAGCGCTTGACCGCCGACCCCGCCAGCAACACGGCATCGGGCAGGACGTCTCCGGCCTGCTGCTGCAGCCCATACAGCTGCGCCGCCACCGACGTGCCGAACGAAAAGCCCGCCAGCGCCCACTTGCCCGCCGCGGCGTCGGGATAGGCCTGGCGGAATTGCTCGACCAGGGCTCGCATGTCGGCCGTTTCGCCTCGGGCCTGGTCGAACTCTCCCGCCGAGGAGCCCACTCCGCGAAAATTGGGGCGCACCGCCACCAGGCCATGAATCGCGCAGGCCCGGGCGATGGTCGTCACGACCTTGTTGTCCCGGGCTCCGCCATGCAGGGGATGGGGGTGCAGCACCAAAGCCCAGCCTCGCGGCTCGCCTTCCGGCCAATCCAGGGCGCAATCGATATCGCCGACTTCCCCTTCGAACACGACTTTTTCCGCACGTACAACCATAAACCCTCTGTATCAGCCTCTCGCCGTTCACGTAGAATGACTATTTTACGTTACACCCGCATCCGCCGCCCCATGACCGACACCCCTGATGCCCTCCTGCCCCAGCCCGACGCCCTGGAGCGCGATCTGGCCGCGTCGCTGCCGCAATTCTCGCACGTCCAATGGGTGTCCAGCACCACCTCGACCAATGCCGACCTTCTGGAAAAAGCACGCAATCCGCAAGGCGCGATGGCCCGACCGTGGCTGTTGGGCGCGCATTTGCAGCAACGCGGCCGAGGCCGGGCCGGGCGCACCTGGCAAAACCGGGCGGGCGCCAACCTCATGTTTTCCTGCGCATTCGACGTCTTCCTGCCCGCGCCCCTGCTGCCCACGCTTTCGCCCTTGACGGGCCTGACGGCCTGCCTGGCCTTGCGCGGACTGCTCATGCCCGGGCACCGCGCCGACCTGACCATGAAATGGCCCAACGATCTGCAATGGAAATTCGCCAAGCTGGCGGGCATCCTGGTGGAAACGACGCGGGCCGGCACCGCGCGGCTGTCCAACGACCATTACGTCGTCATTATCGGCATCGGCTTGAACCTGAACGACGCCCGCGCGCTCAGCCTGTCGCTGGATCGACGCATCGCCGACTGGTCGGAGATCAGGCAGGCCGATGGTCAGGCGCGGCGCCTGCCGATCGCCGCGCTGGTCACGTCCCTGGCCAAAGCCTGGTACGCGGAATTGAACCAGGCCACGGCGCGGCAAAGCTTCGACGGCCTGCCCGAGCGCTATGCCCAGGTCGACGCGCTGGCCGGCCAGCACGTCAATCTGCTGGACAACGGCCAGCTATTGCAGGCCGGCATCGCCTGCGGCATCGACAACCGGGGCCAGCTCCTGGTGCGCACCGTGGACGGCGAAATACCGGTCAACGTCGGCGAAGTCTCCGTGCGGCCGCGGATTCCCGGCCCCTGAAACGGCCACGGATACCCGAGCAGATCATGAGCACATCCGGCAACCTCGCCTTCTTCGGTCCCTCCGCGACGCGGCGCGAATGGTCGCCCGCCCTGCTGATCGATGCGGGAAACAGCCGCGTCAAGCTGACCGCCGTCCTTTCGCAAGACGGACGACGCGAATCCACCGTCCTTGCCTTGGCGCACGGCGAACTCGATACGATGATCCCAAAGCTGCGTGACCTGGGCTGGCCATGCCGGCGCGCGCTGGGCGTGAACGTGGCGGGGCCGGCCGTGCGGCAGGAGCTGGACGAGCGTGTGCGCGCGCTCACCGGCTCGGCCGTCGCATGGATGCGCAGCCAGGCGCGACAAGGCGGCGTGCGCAACGGCTACGACGATCCCGGCCAATTGGGCGCGGACCGCTGGGCGGCGCTCATCGGCTTGAGCGGGCGCCTGCAAGCCTCGGCAACGCCCGCGCCCGCCCTGCTTGCCAGCTTCGGCACGGCCACCACCATCGACATGCTGGGGCCCGATCTCTTTTTTCACGGTGGATTGATCCTGCCGGGCCCCGATATGATGCTCGCCTCGCTCGCCGACAATACCGCCGATCTGCCGAAAGCCCACGGCACGCCGACCGATTTTCCCCGGCATACGCATCAGGCCATCGTCACCGGCGTCGCCGCCGCGCAGGCCGGCGCGGTGCTGCGCCAGTGGCGCATCGGCCTGGGCGCGTTCGGCGCGCCCCCGCGCGTCTACGTCACGGGCGGGGCATGGACCGAGGTCGAAGACGAAGTGCGCTCGAGGCTATCCCTGATGCAGGCCGATCTGGGGCTGCCCGCCCAAGACGCCCTGTTCCTGCCCCACCCCGTCCTGGACGGCCTGGCCGCGCTGGCGGCGCGGGATCACAGCCTTTGAGTGGGCAGGGGCCGGCCCAGGTCGATCGCTTGCTGGTTGCGCTGGGCGAAAGGACGTACTTCCCTGCCCTGCTCGCTGGGCGATACGCCGAAGAAGCCCTGATCGAAGGCCAGCAAGGCGACGTTGATGATCAAAGCCAGGATGAATACGAAGCGCATGGGCGAACCGGACGTTGACGAGTGAGCCGGAGAGTGAGCCGGACAATGGCGATATCAACGCTAGTGTATAGCGCAATCAATCCGGTTTCCTTTTAATTTTATCGAGTCCCGCCACCACCCTGGCAACGGCGCCGGCATGTTTCTTCACCCATACCTCGCCCGCTTCGCCCATGCGGCTCAGCCGCGCCGGATCATCCAGCCATTGCACCGCCCACTGCACCGCCGTCTGCGGATCGGGCGCGCGCTGCGCGGCATCCTCGGCGATGGCGTCGCGCACCGCCTGTTGAAAGTTCTGGGTATGGGGGCCGACGATCACCGGCACGCCGACGGCGCTGGCCTCGATGAAATTCTGTCCGCCAAGCGGCGCGAAGCTGCCCGCGACGATGGCCACCTGGCTGCCGGCATAGTACCGGGGCATTTCTCCCAGGCTGTCGCCCAGCAGCACCGCGGCCTGGCGGCACTCCTGCAAGGCCGACGCGCTGCAGTCTCCCGCTTCGAGCAGCGCGGAACGCCGCACGTAAGGCAAGCCGGCGCGCTCGAGCAGCGCCGCGGCCTCGTCGAAGCGCTGCGGATGCCGGGGGACCAGGCAGAACAGCACCTCGTCCGGCACATTGCGGCCTTGCTGAGCGCTGCGCCGGATCTGGTGCGCCACGGCCTGGATGAACGGCTCGTCCTCTCCTTCCCGCGTACTGGCGATCGTCACGATCTTGCGCGAGACCATGGCGGCAAACTCGCGCCCTCGCCTGACCTGGTCCTGCGGCACGTCGACGTCGAACTTGAAATTGCCCGATACGCCGACCGCCTGCGCACCCGCTTTCTCCAAGCGTTGCGCATCCTGCAAGGTCTGGGCGTAGACCGCCGTCAAGCCTTCGTAAGCCTGGCGCAGCACCTTGCCGCAACGCAGCGTGCGGGCCAGCGCGCGCTCGGAAAACCGGGCGCTGGCCAGCGCCATCGGCACCGACGCGCGCCGCGCGGCCGCCAGCAGATTGGGCCAGACCTCGCGCTCGATCAGCACGCCGGCCACAGGCCGATAATGCGCCATGAAGCGGCGCGTCGAGAAAGGGAAGTCGTAAGGCAGCCACTGCTGGACCAATCGTCCTTCGGCGACGGCCTGCGCAAAGGCCCGCCGGCCTTCTTCTCGGCCGGTAACGGTCATGTGCGTCAGCAACACGCTATCGCCCCGATCCAGCAACGCCCGCACCAGAGGCTGCGCGGCGCGCGTTTCGCCAAGGCTGACGGCGTGCACCCAGACCGGCCCGCGCCGGGCGAAATCGGCGTCGGGCGCCCCGTTGCGATAGAACCCGAAACGCTCGCGTCCCAGCACCTGCCAGCGCCCCCCGGCCCGGCGCGCGCGCAATCCCATCCACCCCAGCAGCAGCGGGGACAGGAGCGTGAACAGGAACGTATAAAAAAACCGGTTCAAAACATGCGGGCCATGGAAAAATGCAGCGTCTATTGTGGAAACACACCGCCGCCCAATACGTGGGCCGTATCGCGATCCTTGTAAGCCAACGCCTGCTCGATCGCGCTGAGCACAGTCTGCGCCGAAGGCGCGCGTCCACGCTCGCCCAGGCTGGCGGTATAGCCGCTGCCTTCCAGCGGCGTGCGCACCGGCGTGGATGCCTTGTAGATGCCGATGGTCGGCCGTCCCAGACCCGCCGACAGGTGGGTCAATCCGCTGTCCAGCCCCACCATGATGCGCGACTGCGCCAATACTCCGGCAACCTCCGTCAGGCTCATGCGCGGCAAGACCTGGGCGTCGTCCCACCCCGTGGCCAGGGCGCGCGCGCGCGCGGTTTCGTCTTCGCTGCCCGACAACAGGCGCAAGCCCAGGCCCTGCGCGCGCAAATGCGCGAAAACCTGGTGCCAGTCCTGCTCCGGCCAGAGCTTGTCGTCGCGGCTGGCCGAAGGCATGATCACGGCATAGGGCTGGATCTGCACGCCGTCGGTAAATCGCTGCAGGCCGAAATCGGCCGGCCCGTCATACTGGTAGCCGAAGGCCGCGGCGGCCAGTTCGCGCTGCCGGGTGACGGCCGGTTGCCAAAAATTGACCTTGTGCTTGACGTCGTAAAAGAAAGAAGCCAGGGGCTCGCGCGCGGATTTGCGGTCCAGTCCGTGGCGCTTGCCGTGGGTCTGGCGCACCAGCCAGACCGACTTCATCAATGCCTGCATGTCCAGCACGACATCGTAGCGGCGGCCGTCCAGATCCTTGCGCAGGACGGCGCGCTCCGAGCGCGACTGCGGCGACCACCATTGCTTGCGCCAGCGCCGGTGCGCCACCTTGATCACATCGTGGACGGCCGGATGCCACCGCGGAATGTCGGCAAAGCTTTCTTCGACTATCCAGTCGATCTGCGCATCGGGCACATGGCCGGCGATATCGGAAATGGCCGGCAGCATGTGCACCAGATCGCCCAGAGAAGACGTCCGTACGATAAGGATCTTTTTCGTCATCTCGGGATTATAATTGGAAGCCGCGCGGATCGTGGAGCCCGGAACCGGACAAGCACGGCCTGATCATCCGAGCCGAAGACCCGAATTCAGCGCCTGCGCCATTCGATCAAGGCGATACCGATGCCGCTGGCGCAGATGACGGCGATGCCCAGCCAGGTTACCGCATCGGGGAAATAACCCGACACCAGCCAGCCCATGAAAGCCGCCGTCACGATCTGCATGTAAAGGAACGGAGCCAGCACGGAAGCCGGCGCATAATGATAGGCGCGTATCTGGAAAGCCTGGCCCAAGGCGCCGCTCACCCCCACCGAAAACAGCAGCAATAATTGCGTCCCGGAACTGGCGGCCAGGAAATCCAGGATGGGCGCGCTCAGAAAAGGCAGGCAGGCGCTCAAGCCTATCGTGCCCACGCCTCCGCTCCAGATGAGCGTGGTGTAGGGATGATCCATGGCCGCCACGCGCCGCGTCGCCAAATGCTGGCAGGCGAACAGGCAGGCCGCCAGCAAGCCGAACAAAGTCCCCACCGGATCCAGGCCGTTGCTGGGGCGCACCACCACCAGGACGCCGATGAAGCCGATCGCCGCCGCCACCCATCGGGACCAGCGTATGGGCTCCTTGAGCAGCCAGGGAGCCAGGATCAGCATGATCAAGGGCGCCAGAAAGGAAATGGCCGTTGCCTCCGCCTGCGGCAGATAGCCCAGGGTCGTCATGAAAACCAGGGTGACCGCCAGCATGATCACGCCGCGCAATACTTGCCAGCGCGGCTGGGCGGTGCGCAGGATGCCCGCGCCTCGCACGGGCAAAATGACGGCGACGGCCAGAATGAAATGCACGGCGAACCGCGCCCAGGCCAGCAACAACAAGGGAATGCCCAGGCCCAGCAGCCATTTGCTGCTGGCGTCCAGAACGCTGAGGCCCACCATGGACAGCGCCAGCACGGCAATGCCCATCAAGGGCCGGGAAGCGGCATAAGCCAATCCGCTCGCCTGAGCGGATGCGGAAGTCGCCATAAATTATCCTACGTCCGCCTGCCCGTCCTGGGTACCGCGCAGGAGTTTTCCTGGACGGCGGACAGCGAGCAACCGGATCGACAGCGGGCCATGGGGAGGGTGGAATATGAATAGGGGAAAGGAGGTCGCCGCCATCGTAGCACAAGCATGGATGTACTCTGCTAAAGTAGGCACTCTCCCTTCTGACCTTCGCCGGATGCCATGACCCACGCCGCCCTTCCCACCTACGACGACGTCGCCGCCGCCTCCGAACGCCTGCACGGACAGGCGCGGCGCACTCCCGTCCTTACTTCGCGCACGGTCGACGAAGCGCTGGGCGCCTCGGTTTTTTTCAAATGCGAAAACTTCCAGCGCATGGGCGCCTTCAAGTTCCGCGGCGCGTTCAACGCGCTGTCGCGCTTCACGCCCGAGCAGCGGCGCGCGGGCGTGATTAGCTTTTCCTCGGGCAACCACGCCCAGGCGGTCGCCCTGTCGGCCAAACTGCTGGACATACCCGCCACCATCATCATGCCCAAGGACGCGCCCGCCGCGAAAGTGGACGCCACGCGCGGCTATGACGGCAAAGTCGTGCTCTATGACCGCTATGCCGAAGACCGCGAGCAAATAGGACGCGAGCTGGCTGAGCGCCATGGCCTGACCTTGATCCCGCCTTACGACCATCCCGACGTGATCGCCGGACAAGGCACCGCCGCCAAAGAACTCTTCGAGGAAACCGGGCCCCTGGATACGCTGTTCGTCTGCCTGGGCGGCGGGGGCCTGCTCTCGGGCTCGGCCTTGAGCACGCGCGCGCTGTCTCCGGACTGCACGCTGTACGGCGTGGAACCCCAGGCCGGCAACGATGGACAGCAGTCCTTTCGCAGCGGCGCCATCGTTCGTATCGACACGCCGAGAACCATCGCGGACGGCGCCCAGACCCAGCACCTGGGCCAGCTGACCTTTCCCATCATCCGCCGCGACGTCGACGACATCCTGACCGTGACCGACGACGAGCTGGTCCAGGCCATGCAATTCTTCGCCGCGCGCATGAAGCTGGTGGTCGAACCCACGGGTTGCCTGGGTTTTGCCGCCGCCCGCCAGGCCAAGGACCGGCTGCGCGGCAAGCGCGTCGGCGTGCTGATCAGCGGCGGCAACATCGACCTTGCCCGCTACGCCGAGCTGTTGGCCCAGCCTGTTTGATTGGGGTAAAGTGTCTGGTTGAATCTTCGCTTTTCATACACCCACGCCTCATGACGATCGCCACGACCGACCAGCACGAACTCGACCAACTCGCCCACGACATGCGCGCATGGCGCCACCAGTTGCACGCCAACCCCGAACTGGGCTTCGAAGAACATGAAACGGCCGCCTTCGTCGCGGGAAAACTGCGCTCGTGGGACATAGAAACCCACACGGGCATAGGCGGCACGGGCGTCGTGGGCGTCATCCGCGGCGAGCTGGGCGAGGGCTTCAGGCTCGGCTTTCGCGCCGACATGGACGCCCTGCCCATGCAGGAAAAGACCCAGGCTGCCCATCGGTCGAAAAAAGACGGCGTCTTTCACGGCTGCGGCCATGACGGACACACCTCCATCCTGCTGGGACTGGCGCGCTATCTTTCCACGCGCCGCGCTTTCCGGGGCACGATCCACCTGATATTCCAGCCGGCCGAAGAGCTGCTGACGGGCGGCAAGACCATGATCGCCGACGGCCTGTTCACGCGTTTTCCTTGCGACGAGCTGTACGGCCTGCACAACCACCCCGTGCTCGAGCCCGGCAAGCTGGGCACACGCGTCGGATCGATGCTGGCGGCCTGCGACCTGTTTCGCATCACCGTGCACGGAATAGGCGGACACGCCGCCGCGCCGCATCGCGCCATCGATCCCATCGTTGTCGGCAGCGCCCTCGTGCAATCCCTGCAAACCATCGTCAGCCGCTCCATCGGCCCCATGGAGGCCGCCGCCGTCAGCGTCTGCTCGTTCCAGGCGGGTACGGCCATCAACATCATCAGCGACACCGCGGTTCTGGAAGGCACGATACGCACGCTGGATCGCAACGTGCAGGCCACGACCCTGCGTCGCCTGCGCGAGATCTGCGACGGCACCGCCCAGGCCCACGGCTGCCGCATCGAACTCGATCATCTGCTGACGAGCCCGCCCACCGTGAACGCGGCCGGTCCCGTCGCCACCTTGCTGCAGGCGGGCCGCGACGTGCTGGGTGCGGAAAACGTCGTGGAAGACATCGCGCCCATCCTTGCCTCCGAGGATTTCGCCTTCATGGCCGAACAGGTTCCCGCCTGTTATTTTTTCCTGGGCCAGGGCGGCCACATCTGCCATCACCCCGAGTTCGATTTCAACGACGACGTGGCCATCCACGGCATGCGCACCATGGCGCGCGTGGCGGAATTGAAACTGGCCTGATTCGGAACCGATCCGGCCCGGCTTGCCGATCAGGCGGACCCGGCGGACTTGTTCCGGCGCCGCCCTGCGACCTGCCCGTTCCTGTAACACCATGAACGCGCGAATTGCTGTATATTTATCCAGTAATTCAATGGTGCTTTCATGTCGTCGCCTTCCGCTTTTTCCCCGCCGCATCCCGCCGTATGGCGCGGCAATCAGCTCATGACGCCGCCCGATCGCTGCGTCGATACCGGCCACCCCGCGCTGACGCCGCATCTGCCCGGCGGCGGCTGGCCGCTGGGCAGCCTGATCGATCTGCTGCCGGCGCGCGCCGGCATCGGAGAGCTGCAATTGCTGCGTCCCGCCCTGCTGGCCCAAGGCGCGCGGCCCATCGCGATGATCGCGCCCCCTCATGTT
>Ga0265293_10005102_pt1 | contig 22332 bp, 25 predicted proteins | sample Munlanlewell138R_FD_192505 | JGI IMG/M metagenome (GOLD analysis project Ga0265293, IMG submission 192505) | Leachate microbial communities from a municipal landfill in Southern Ontario, Canada - Leachate well 138R | ecosystem: Engineered > Solid waste > Landfill > Unclassified | place: Canada... | reverse complement strand
CAACTCGGCTTTTTTCGGATAGTCTAAAATGTTTGTCGGCTTCGCTGTTCTTTCTTTTTTCCAGACGGCATTATCGGGAAAAATAGGGATATTACTTTTTTTGGCGTCTGACATTTCAGACACCTCCTTTCAATCAAATATTTTTTTGTAAATTGTGTTTCGCTTGCATTCTGCAAACCACGACTTACTTATAGCACAAAAACCTAAAAAAGTCAAAATGTGCTTTTTTTCTTATATTTTCACCACCTCCTTTCAATCAAATATTTTTTTGTAAATTGTGTTTCGCTTGCATTCTGCGAACCACGGCTTATTTATAGCACAAAAACCTAAAAAAGTCAAAATGTGCTTTTTTTCTTATATTTTCACCACCTCCTTTCAATCAAATATTTTTTTGTAAATTGTGTTTCGCTTGCATTCTGCGAACCACGGCTTATTTATAGCACAAAAACCTAAAAAAGTCAAAATATGCTTTTTTTCTTATATTTTTAGATATATTCTTTCTTTTATTTTTTATAAAAATATTTCTAAAATTTATTCCCTTACACCCTAAAAAAATAAATTAATTTAAAAATATAAATTGAAAATAAAAATCCTCCGCCTAAAAAAGCGAAGGATATTTAAAATAAAAAAACTATTCTGTTATACCGCAAACTTCTAAAGCCTCCTTATACCAAGATTCAGCCGAAGATTCTTTCACTACCGCGTTCCTTACTCTTATGCTTACTTCGCTGTCGATTAGCATTTTTACTACCTGATTGCCTGAAGGAAATTCTCCATGCTGGGAATAATACTTCGCCCCATTTTTAATAAAAAGCACTTTTAACATCGGGTCCTGGTTTTGTCCTGCTTCCTCATCTTTCAAAAACACTACTCCCTCTAATTCATTCTCTCCCGAACGAAAATGCCAGCAATCCGCCGGAGAAACAATCGCGACCCCTTTTTTAACTTGAGCTTTTAGACCGACAACAAAGCCATCCCTAATTTCCAGCTTCACTAGCACAGGATCAGAAAATATAGATAAAGACATCTCTACCCATTCTTCATCCTGAACCTCTTCCTTTATTTCTTCAGTTTCGGCTTGTGTCTCCTCTTTAATTGTCTCTGTTTCTGTTTGTGTTTGTGTTTGAGTTTCTTCCGTGACTTCTTGGCTCTCCTCAATCGTTTCGTTCTGAATCTGACTTTCTTTCGTTTCTTCAGTCTGATTATCCCTGAAATCAACAAAAGCTAGAACCCATATACTGGCAAGTATGGCAAAAAGAAAAACCAAAACAGCTACAAGCAACTTATTCGTCATTACTAAAACACCTCCTTTTAAATTTTTTAATGCAAACCTATTTTTGAAATAACACTTTTTCTATAATAAAGTCAAGTTAACCTCATCTTTTATCCAAAACTATCCATACATAATCATCTTTCCATAATCTCAAAAGAACCCTTTTAAAAAAATCTTTTTTATCAGAAACAACTTTATAATTATCACTTATATTTCCAAGTATTTCTGCCCACACAAATTCATATACAAAACTATCCCTATTAATAGTCTCTTCTCTAAGGCTTGGGCTATATACATATTCTAAGTTATACGAATAGATCACAGGATCATATAAATACTCTCCCCAATGCAATTTATTTCCCCAGCCATTATCTATTAAAAAATCATGTCTTTTTCTCCTCATCGGATATTTTTTATTCAATCTTGCCCACTCCTCTTTTTCCTCAAGCAAAAGCAAATCAAATACAAAAAGAGCTTTTTGCCTTAAATACCCAAACACACCTGCATAAGGATCGTTTTTTGCCCAATTACACACAACTCTAACTTCAGAATTTTCATTCTCCCTAAATAAAGAAAGTTCAGGCGCATTAGCAAAAAAAATCTCTTTATTATTTATAATGCTTTTAGAATTAAATCTCGCATGAAAAGTAAGGTATAAATCTGTAGAACCTAAATCGCTATAATCAAGATTTCCTTTTTTAAGCGGAAATCTTTTCTTTAATTTTTCCGGATAAGATGCAATAGCCTTTTTTATGTTTTCTTCTATTTTCTTATTTTTCGTAAAAACCTTAATATCCTTGCCGTCATAGGCAAGAGTGCCAACAATTAAATCTATCAATTCATCATCATGATCTTCATACCAAGCACTTATTTTTACTTTTAATATCGGCATTTATAAAAATTAAGCAACAAAAAAGCCGGATAATCAAGTACCCGGCAGTATATGCACTACCTATGCATCATCTAAAAATTCTAAATCATCCGGCAATTGTAAACCCATATTTATATAAGTATTCATATAAACGTCATTTTCCACTCTATTTTTAATATTTTTCATCAAACCTTTACGCTCGCCTCTAATCTCTTTACCTAACATTAAAAGCATAAATGTCTCGCAAAAATCTTCTTCTGACCTTGTCGATCTCTTTGCATATTCGCTCGGAATCCATCCTGGATTATTAATATATATGCTCTCCCAATCATTCCTTTCATTTTCATGTAATATGCTTCTCCAAAAAACATGCCCTGCTTCATGAAAAAAGTTATTCCAAAGAAATTCTTTTCTGTTTTCTTCTAACCCAAATGTTGGATCTTCAGCACAATAAATATTATATTTTCCTCTTACAAATTTAATTCTCCCAACACGTTCAGACCCAGAAGAAACCTTCGTAATCGCTCCCTTATGCATCCCCTTAATTGAACGTATTTTATTAGCTATAAATATAGGAAGCTTATCTAGCGCCTCTCTGATTAAAAATTCTTCCTTAAAACCGCTAACAAATATAACATCAATCTTTTTAGTCTTTTCAGAAAGAAACCTTATGTTTAAGCGTGCTGATTTCGCGAAAACAATTGCCGTCTTATGAAGTCGGCATAATTTCTTATGTTCAGAGCAAAGAGATTTTATCTGTGAGTTTAAATATCTACAATCGAATTCCTTACTGTGACCTCTCTCTGCAATATTTTTAGCCTCTTCCTTATATCCATTCTCATATACCTCTTCTGCATCCTCGTATAATCTTTTAAATTCACTCGCCTTCCGGTCAGCTTTTATTCTTAATTCGCTAATCTGATTACTTAAAATAGATATCTTTTCTCCTAATAAAGTTATTTCCGGAGAAACCTTGCCAACTAAAGTCTTAAGCCGATCGATCTCTTTTCTTATTTCACGTATTCCAACCATACATATCCTCTCCTTTTCTTTTTTTAATGATCATTAGGATTATTCCCTAAACACAATAAGCAGTCAATTAAAAAAACCCGTATATATAATACGGGTTTTTTTATTTAAACTATTATTCAAAAACTACTTTTTTATCATTACTATCCTGCCCCTATAGGTTAAAACGTCCTTAAGGCTAAACTTAGTATAACTGCCATCGCTACCGGCAACAGCCACAGCTACTTGGGTTCCACCCGAAATTATTTCTGAAGGCAGCGAATTATCGGTTAATAAATTAGCAAACTGATCGCCTAAGCCGATATCGGAATAAATTTCGCTCATATCTCGAGTAAAAATAGTATTATCTCCGGTTCCTAAATCAATAGCCGGAATATAAGTCAGCATTACATCAGCATTATTTTCCTCCTCCCATACCTCTTTAACCCAAGCGTAAGAAGAAGAGCTTCCCGATACTATATCCCCCCTTATATCTCCTCCAACCGAAGAATATATCTTTATGCCAGAAGGCAACCCCTTAACAGTTATAAATTTAAACGGAGCTCCCTCTATTTGGCTATTAATCTCTTCAATAATCAAAGGAGTGCTCGCTTTTAAAGCTAGCTCTACTTGAGGAAACAAAAACTTTTCCTCTCCTCGCTCTCTGGATTCAGCTCGCAACTTCGCCGCTTCATCAGCCGAAACAAAAACAAAATAATCATTAATCTCTTCTTTTGAAGTTATTTCAAAACTCCCGGCAGACAACGCACTCCCAGCTTTGCCCGCAAAGAAAAGACCTCTCCCAAAAGAAGTAAATAAAAGGATATAAGCAACCGCTATAAGAACAATAGCGCCTGCAATTATTGAAATTATTTTCCCAGTTTTTTTATCTTTCATTGCCATACTTAAATTATAACAAAAACAATCAACTGCCTGTTAATTTTCTTAAAGTTATCTGCAGGCTTCTGGTTACTTTGCCGGAAGCATCTTTGCCAACCGCTTTCCAGATTACAGTTTCATTCGGCCAATTTATTTCCCTATCTACAAAATGAAAGCTGAAAGCCGGCCCCCCGGGATAGAGTTCTTTTTCTGAAGTCGAGCAATCCCCGTTGCAAATCGGACAACTGCCTGTGTAATAAGGCTCATTGCCAAACTCCTTGAATAAAATACACTCTATTCCCGTATCCGCGGCAAAAAGAGCCTGTCCGGAAAGCCTCGCATCCGTCACCTGTCTAAGCTCCGAAACAACCGTAAAGCTGGAAAAAGCTATCGCTGCCAAGGCTGTCGAAGCAACAATAATAACCATAAGCATCATCATCTGCCCCCCTTCTTTTTTTCTATTTTGCGCTAGCAATCTCATTAAAAATTTATATCTATAATCTCTTGTAATACACCAGCCTTGCGCTAACCGTAGTCTGGACAGACCCGAGAGGATTGCCTCTCACATCTTCCGCGCTTGCTGAAACAGTTATCCTCGGAGTCTTATCTCCGCCAAAATCATTAATATAAAACCCGCCCTCTATCATCGTATTATCCGCCGTAAGCGGCTGCCCGTTTCTGCATATGCGCGTGCCGCAAAAACTGTACGTTACAGCTTCGCCTTCATAATTTACAAACGAAAAACTTTGAACCAAGCCATTAGTAGGATTAATACTTGAACCTGTCCTTACTTCTCTCACCATCTGCTCCATAGCTAAAGCAATATTATCTACCGCTCCGGCCTGGTTTGCGACAAACCTCGCCGTTTTTAAGGAATGAAGCAATATCGATGCGGCAACAGTCATAATTATTGCAAACACAGATAGCGCCACAACTAGCTCCATTAAAGTAAATCCCGCTTCAGATTTAACGCTCTTTATATTTTTCGCTATATTCATCATCTCCAATAATAAAAATCGCTTGTTAAAGAAATCTCATTTAATAACGTTCCTCGAGCGCGCCAATACACAGTTGATGTCGCCCTTATTTGCGACTCCGTTATATTTTCTATTTCTACCGACCTCTTAAAACCTGTTTCATCGCCTCCGCTATACCCGTAAAAATCCATTCCGCTGACCGTTCTTTTTTTCAAATATTTCAGCTTATTTTCACTGCCACCTCCTAAAACAGGTTCCCCAAGGTCCTCGCTGCTATAATCAACTTCATAAAACCCTTCATCTTCAAAGCCCTCATTCCACGCGCCAGGCCCCGATAAGGCATTGCCATCTAATATATTTTTGGCTATTTCAATACCTTCCGCAGCTAAGTTAACAGCCGTTGTCTGGTTGGAAATATATCTCCCTTCAGCTACGGCTTTCGATAAAAATCCGGCCATACCCAAAACGCCAACGGTAATTATCCCCATAGCTATTAAAGCTTCGTTAAGAACTTGTCCTTTTATTTTTTTCATACAAGCTAATTGGCAAGGCTTATAAGCCCTTGCTTATTGATTATAACCCTCCTGGTCCTACCTTCGGAAGAAATAACCTGAATAGAAAGTTCGGAAACAGCGCCATCGCCATTTATTGCCACATCCGGATCAGGCGGAATAAAAATCACCTCTGCTGACGCTCCTGTTGAAGGAACAAATCTGACAGCGCTATCAGACGAAAGATAATTTATCGAACCGGCAACTTCCTCTCCCGGATCATAGCGTCGGTTATTCCCTCTTCCGCAAGGTCCTTGATCTAAAAATATAAAGGCTCTTCTTTCTTCTATTCTTATGCCGTAACCGCAAGTCATCACATCGGCTCCAAAAACGCTGTTAACTGTCAGCGATTTTGCCCTTGTTGCAAGCAAGCGCAATTTTTCCTGATTAACCATAACGCTAAAATCGCTGTTTCTTATCGACCCGGAAGACCATATAATAGACATCAAAAAAACAAGTATTGCGCTTGTTATAACCACTTCTAATAAAGTAAACCCTTTTTGGTTGAGTTCCGCCAAAAGAACTCTCTTTATTAATTTTCCTTTTGTCTTTTTCCTATCCGTAATTTTCATAGCGCTCCTAATATTCATTCTACTAAAAATTTAGAATTTAATATAAATTATTCTCCCGGATAAGCTTTGCAAAAAAGAAAAATAAAAGCTAAAAAATTGCGTAAAACTATACCCCCAAGTTAAGAAACCTGAAATAAAGCGTCATTATGTCCAGTCCCCAATAAAATATTATTGCCGTACCAACAGCTATATAGGGTCCGAAAGGCAAGGCATCTTTTAATTTTTTCTTCTTCGTTGCTAAAAGAACAGAGCCAATTACAGCTCCTAAAATAAAAGCTATCATAAGGACCATTATCGTATCAGGCCAGCCGAGAAACAGCCCTATCGCTCCCGCAAGTTTGGCGTCTCCCCAGCCCATAGCCTTTCCTTTACTAAGTAATATTATGACTGAAAAGAAACTCGCTCCTACCACTGCTGCAGCAATATGCCCAATCCAAGGATTTTGAGTAAAGCTAAAAACATAAGCATAACTGCCAAGAAAAGTTCCCGGAATCAAAGAAGTACTGCCTGCTTTACCTAACGCTATCAAGGCTGTTGCTATTACCCCTAAAAAAGCAACAGATAAAGTAAGCATATCCGGAATAACATAACTGCGAATATCAATAACTGATGCCGCTAAAAGTAAAAGCAATACTGCTACCCATACAAACGAATAAAGAGTTAAACCCGTCATAAGCGGAACCGTAGCCATAATAACTCCGGATAAAATTTCCACGACAGGATATTGAATAGATATGGATTTTTTACATTTTCTGCATCTCCCAAGCTGGATAACAAAACTCAATATTGGAATAAGCTCATACCACTTCAACACCTTGCCGCAATGAGGGCATTTTGACCTCCCGCCAAGATGCTTGCCAAAAACATTCTCGCCAGGCTTGTATCTTAATATTAGGACGTTCAAAAAACTCCCTATAGCCGTGCCTAAAATAAAAAGAAATAAAGTCTGGTAAACCATCAGCTTAGCTGCTTATGCAATAATACACATCACAATTAATATCTCCTTGAGTGCCCGTTAAATCTATATTATTACCAATTCTCTCTGTTTTCGCGCCTATTACATACCCTAGTCCGTCTTCTTCAAAAGCATATTCATAACTGCCTTGTCCCTGCTTATTTTTAACCGGATCATCTGGGACCTCATTTTCATTTACAACTAAAGTCAAAGCAGTTGTAAGATTATCCCAGCCCGTACTCCCAGCACCGACATTAGCATTGCCACAAGTTGTAGCATCCACCGGATAATGTCCGCACCTATTAAAGAAAAGCTCCAAGTGCGTTTGAACCTTTCTTAAATCAGAAATTCTCCGCGTATCTCTCGCATTCTGCTGTACGCTGCTTATTCCGTTAAAAGCTATCCCCATCAATATACCAATAACGGCTATAACAATAACCATTTCTATAAGAGTAAAACCTTTTTTATAACTTAATCTTTCTTTTAATATCATTTTTATTTCAATTTTTTAGCGACATTGAATTCCCTCAAATTATATCACAAAGCCTCTTCGACAAAAACAAAAAACCCTTTAATGCCGCTAATTAAGGCTCGTAGAAACAAAGTTATATATAGGAGTAAGTATCGAAGCAAAGAGCAGGCCCACAACTGCGCCGATTATAAGCATTAATATCGGCTGTATAAGCTCGACTAAGTTGCCGACAGTATCCTCAACTTCCCTTGAGTAGAAAGAAGATACTTTTTGAAGAAGAGTATCCATCCTTCCAGTTCTTTCTCCTACAGCAAGCATTTGAGAAACTAGAGGAGGAAAATACTTAGGATATTTAGAAAGAGATTGGGACAATAATACACCGTTTTTCACATCATTTGCCGCTTTCTGTAATAAGTCTCCATATATGGCACTCCCCACCGTCCTGGCAGTTATTTCAAGAGCTTGGACTATCGCCACTCCGCCTTTTGTGAGAACGGCAACCGAATCGGCAAATCGGGCAACATACATTCTCTTGAGCATTTTATTAAAAATTGGAACTCTTAATATTATTTCATCCAACAGCACTCTGCCTTCCTTACTCCTGAAATAATCATAAAAAACAAAAAATACGAATATCAAGCCGGCGGCGGCGGCCCACCACCAATTCAAGATAAACTTGCCAAAATTTATAAGAAACATAGTCGGACCGGGAAGTTCTGAACCAAGTTCTTGAAAAACGCTCTCAATTTGCGGAAAAACAACAATCGCCATAAAAATAACTACCAGTATTAAGAAAAGGATCATAAACACAGGATATATAAGAGCGTTTCTGACCCTTGAAGAAAGTGTTGCCTGTTGCTCTATATAATCAGCTAAGAAAGACATAACTTCATCAACTCTACCCGTTACTTCGGCCGACCGTATCATATTTATATAAAACTCGGAAAATATATTCCCATATTTTTCCATAGACTGGGAAAGAGAAAGTCCTGAATCTATCTCTTTTTGTATTTCAGAAATAGCCTCTTGAAGCAAAGGATTTTTAGTCTGCGTAGATAAAGTACGCAAAGCGCCAGATAAAGAAACTCCTGATTCAAGCAAAGTCGCAAATTGCCGGGTAAATACCATTAAATCCTTGCTCGTAACCCTGTTGATCAAGGACATTATCGCTACCTGAACTCCTTTTTTCTTAGCCTCGGTTATAGCAAGAATATACAACCCGTCTGAAACAAGCTTTCTTATAGCCCTCTCCCTGTCTTCAGCCTCCACAAGACCAACCTGCAATTGGCCGGATTTGTCTCTTGCTTGATATTCAAACTTTATCATCAGGAATTAATAATATTTCTAAAATTTATATTTCCAGCCTTATATCCTCTGCAATAAAAGTCTCAACTCGCTTGGATTAAGAGAATAAAGCTCTGCCGTTTCCATCGCTATTTCTTTTTTCTTCACCAGTTCCGCAAGAGACCTATTCAAAGTCATCATTCCTTCCTGTAAGCTTGTCTCTATTACTAGATCTATTTGGAAGAATTTCTTTTCGCGAATAAGGTTTCTTATAGCGGGATTTACAAGCATTACTTCGCACGCTGGCACTCTTCCGCCATCAACCTTAGGAACAAGCCTTTGAGAAACTATGCCGACCAAAGTCGCCGCCAGCTGGGATGCTGCCTGATCTTGCTGTTCTGCCGGGAACGAATCCACTACGCGGTCAATTGTTTGCGAAGCGGAATTAGTATGCAAGGTAGAAAGGACAAGATGTCCTGTTTCCGCCGCTGTCATAGCCGTAGAAATAGATTCTCTATCGCGCATTTCTCCTATCATAAGCACATCAGGGTCTTGACGGAGAACCGCTCTTAAAGCCCTATGAAAATCAGGACTGTCACTATTAACCTCTCTCTGCGATATTATCGATTTATCTTGAACAAATAAATATTCAATCGGATCTTCAATGGTTATTATATGATCCATTCTCTTGTGGTTTATTTCATCAAGCACTGCAGCCAAAGTAGTAGATTTTCCTTGTCCGGCAGGGCCGACAACTAAAACAAATCCTTGTGATAATTTTGCAAACTCATGAATTATAGGCGGCAGTTTCAGCTCATCAATCGTCATTATTTCCGCAGGTATCAAGCGAAGCGCAGCCGCCAAAAAACCTCTCTGAAAATAAATATTTGTCCTAAACCTAGCCTTGTCCTCAAAAGCATAAGTAAAATCAACATCTCCATTCCGCATTAATTTTTCTTTCAAATCCGGAGTAAGCATCGCTTGAGCTATTCCTTGCGCATCTTCGGGAGTAAGTATCGGCTCTTTCTGTAAGCCAATCAGAGAACCGTCAATTCTCAAAGTCGGCCTTCTGCCAACCGCTATATGAAGATCCGAAGCCCCCTGCCTCGCGGTAGTTAATAATAATTCGTCCAATTTCTGCTTATAATCCATATGCTTTTAATTATAAATCAAACCACCCCACAACTTAAGTGGGGTTCTGTACATAACTGGCATAAAATTCTTAATAGGCTAATCTTCACGATTTATAAACTACGTTTCTGTAGTCTCTCTTAATATTTCTTCTATTGAAACAGTCCCTTCAAGGGCCTTTATAATTCCGTCTTGCCTCAAGCTTACCATTCCCTGCCTTTTTCCCTCATCTCGGACATCGCCTTCGTTAGCGCCTGAAGTAATTATATTTTCAAGCTCTCTCGTCATCTTCATTACTTCGTATATAGCTATTCTGCCAGATGTTCCCTTGCCCTTGCACTTATCACAGCCCGGCGCCCTGTATACTTTATAAGGAGGCTTAAACTTAATTGTCTCTTTTACTTCCGGAGCTAATTTTCCAAGCTCTTCTTCTATTATTTTTTGTATTTCCGGAGACGCCTCCTCCTCTTTTTTGCAATCATTGCAAAGGCGCCGAACAAGCCTTTGCGCAAGCATAATATTGAGCGAAGACGGAAGAAGAAAAGGAGCAACTCCCATATCCATTAATCTCGGAATAACCCCGGCAGCATCATTAGTATGGAGAGTTGAAAGAACTACATGCCCTGTAAGAGCCGCTTGAACGGCAAGATTAGCCGTTTCATTATCTCTTATTTCACCAACCATTATAATATCAGGGTCTTGGCGGAGTGCCTGCCTTAATCCGGAAGCAAAAGTATAGCCTATCTCCGGTTTTATCTGCGACTGATTTACTCCCGCCACAAAATACTCTACCGGATCTTCCATACTCAAGATATTTACGTCTTCTTTATTAAGCCTTTGCAAAAAAGCGTAAAGCGTCGTCGTTTTACCCGAACCGGTAGGCCCGGTAACCAATACCATTCCGTATGGCTTATCAAGACCTTCTTTTACCCAATCGGCATTCCTCCCCACAAGACCTAAACTCTCCATATCTTTTAAACCCATTGACGGGTCAAGAACACGAATAACCACTTTTTCTCCAAGCGGTGTCGGAAAAGTCGAAACACGATAATCCACATCCCTGCCGAATATTACTGTCCTAAATCTTCCGTCTTGAGGCACTCTTGTCTCATCTATTTTAAGATCCGACAAAACCTTAATTCTTGATATTATTGATTGTAAAAGCTCCAGCGGGAAAGCCGAAACTTCCTTTAAAGAACCGTCTACTCTAAACCTTACCCTTAATTTGCTCCTTCCCGGCTCTATATGAATATCAGAAGCTTTCTGATCTACCGCGGCTTTCAGCGTAGAAGAAACTATTTTTATTATCGGAGCTTCATCCATGCCGGCATTCTCTTCATCAAGAGAAACTACTCTTTGGCTCGTCGTTGACATACCTTTCTTTGTCCCTACGGTCCTAACAGCCTCCTGTATTTCTCTCTCATAAGGAGAATATCTCCTTAACACCATTTCCCAAGCGCCTAGCGTTATTACATACACTCCGAGACTAACCTTGTTTTGCTTCGCTATAAATTTCAAAGCTTCTTGTGCCTGGGTATCGTCAGGATTTACCATTCCGACCACTACCATATCGCCCACTACTTCAAGCGGAGCTATTTTATAATTTTTTGCCGTATCTTCCGGTATTTTTTTTAAAGCTTCGTCAGTAATAGAAGAAGGATCAATCTCCTTATAAGGAATTTTTAGAAACTCGGACTTAGCCTTAGCTATAGAAAGGTCATCGACAAGCTTTCTAGTACGCAATATTTCCTCAAAAGACTTTCCCGTATTGTTGGCTTCTGTTATTACCTTTTGGGCAAGCTCGTCAGAAATAACCGAGTGCTCTATTAACTTGTTTGCAAGATCTCTCGAATCCATATTTTTTATTATTGTTCAGAAAATCCAAAAGGATTATCTCGTCTGGAAAAAACTTGAGGAGAAAGAGGCTGTACAGGAGACTCCCTCTCGAGAGCAGACCATACGGGAGAATCTGTAACCGATTCTATATCAAGATTAGCTCGAGCAAAAACAGACACGCTTTCATATTCATCGGACCCGACAGTATCAACGAATGGAGCCGGAGAAAAGAAAAGATAATATGTCAGTGCAGCAGCCGCAACTAAAATAATGCCTCCGACTGCAAAAGGAACTAACATTCCTTTTTTACTTTCTTCTTGTATTAATATCGCCATTTTTTATTATTGTGTCTGATAATAAGCATCGACCGTTAGTGTATAAGCTAGCATCGGATCTTCGCCCGTAGCTCCTTCAGATATATTTATAGCATCTACATTCATCAGCCTCACATTTGTTTCTAATGAAGAAATAAAACTTTTCATATCCTCATACCCGCTCACGCACGTAGCCGATACCCTTAAAGTCCCAAAAGGTCTGATAAGAGAACCGGCAGAAACGCTCTTTATCGGCAAATATTGAAACTCTATTGAATCCACAAGCACATTGCTTAAACTGGCAAGACCATACACTTGATTTAGCAACGATGGAATATTTTCATTAGGCGGTACCACTTCTGAAAAAATTTCCTGCAAAGCTGATACGCTTTCGTATTTTGCCAAAACCCTATTAGTTTCCTCTATTGTCGTTTTATAGTCGGCAAGCAACACGCTCTGGGCCTGCCTCTCCCCTCTTAAAGCCTGTATTTCTGAAAATTCAGGCCTTATTAATGTCGCGTAAACATAAAGAGCTCCCGCTATAAAAACAAGGCTGCCTAGTGATACATATAATCTTTTAGCTGAACTCTTCATTTATTGTTCTGTTGTACTGTTATTGGCAGCTTCCTCGCCCGACTCGTTTTCTTCTTCGCTTTCTTCAGATTCCATAATTAATATCCTTTTTTGAAAATCGAACATACTATCATCCAAATTAATGGTTGCCTCAAAACGAACCATTTCATCCGCAAGCCTGGCAGTGTTCAAGCTAATACTGCTAACGCTTTCTGTGTTTTCATAAGCGGCAAGTTGATTAGCTAAGTTATTATAAGAACCGGCAAATCCGCTTACCGATGCCATTCTCGCCGACACGCTTATTAAGAAATCAGAGAAAGTCACTTGCGAAAAAGTATTTTTTTCTATCGCATCGAAAAAAGGCATCGCCGAAACATGAGAAGAAAGAAGATCGCGAATATTAGTCACTTGAGAATAAAATTGGATAAATTCTTCTTCACTTTCTTTTTTAGGAGCAACACGGTCAAGCTCTGATATTTGCGCATCTATATTGTCTATTGAAGAAGTTAAAAAAGGCTTATATCCAAACGCTATTCCCGCATATATCATCAAAGATATGCCAAAAATAACGCCTGAAAAAACAAGCGCTTTCCAAGGAACGCTCCCTGGAGATGCTTCTGTTTGTGTTGGTATATTATTTGCCATCGCTTGTTCTTAAATAAAAAGTTTCATTCCAACTCCTGTTGCGACACTAAGCCTGGAACCTTCTGATTTCAGCAAAGGCGCAATTTCAGGCGCATAAGCCACTAAAGAAAAAGGATCAGCTTTTTCTGCCGGAAGATCAAACTGTTTGCTGGCATATTCGGCAATTCCTTGCATCATGCCTCCTCCTCCGGAAAAAATAATTTTTGAAACTTTATTTCCTCCCCCCTCAAAGACCTCTTTCGCTTTCCTCCCTTCATTAAGTATAACATCGAGAAAGGGTATCATTAATGTGGATAGGCCGTATTCTCCCGCCATGCCGGAAAGACCTCTCTGCCTCTTAAGAGCCTCTGCTCTCCTAACGCTTATGCCCAGACCCTTAGTCAGCGCTTGAGTCATTGAATTCCCCGCAAAATCAGTCTGATTCGAATATTTAAGAAGTCCTTGGCCGGCAATCACCACAGTACTTGAAAACGCTCCTATATCTATTATCAGCACGTTCTCCTGTGAGCCCGTTGTCAGCGATCTTGCAAGACTTAAACTCTCTACTTCAAGCATTTTTAAATTAAGACCCGCCTTCTTAAAAACAGCCTTGTGCGCCCTTATTTGCTCATTCGGCACCGAAACTAAAAATATTCTCTGCTTCTTTTCGCCTTCCCTTCCCTCAAATTGGCCAATAGGAATCCAGTCTATAGTTACGTCTGACATTGGCAAGGGAACCAATGACCGCGCTTGATATGGAACAGCTTTGGCAGTTTCTTCTTCATTCATCACCGGCATATCTATAATTGAAGTAAAGGAAGAAAAAGCAGGTACGGTCGCAACAACATCTTTAATTCTTGTACCCATCTGGGAAATAAGAGCTTTTAAAACCGCAACGGCTTCGCCTTCAGCAATGCTTAGCGAGCTAGTTTGAAGTACGCTATTTGTCCTTTCAAGATAGTCTCCCGTTTCGATTAATCCGTAATTGGTTACTGCCGGCTTGCCGGAACGCATATCCATTTCTACAGCCTTCACCGAAACAGTCCCAATATCAACGCCCAAATGAGGGCGCCTAGGAACTCCTACTCCCTTGCTAAAAATTCTTTCAAAAAATCCAAACATAAATGTTTACAATTAATTATATCCTAATGGCTGAACTACGGAAAATAATCAATCGCGCTATTGACGCAATACTCCCTGCAATATGCGTTAACTGCGGACATCCAATTGAAAGTAATGACTTATTATGCCGCGCATGCCGATCAAAAATAATTATTAAAAAATCTCCTAGAAAAATAAGAAAAAGGTTTTTATTTTCTGCAACCGAATATTCCGATCCGCCAACCCGGTCGCTTATTAAGGCTCTAAAATATAAAGGAATAATAAGCGCCACTAATCCGCTATCGCAACTGATGGTTGAATATCTGAATAATTCAAATTTTTTTAAGGAAATTAATTCCGCTAAAAAATACTTTATTGTGCCTGTTCCGGTCCATTTTTTTAAAAAATGGAAAAGAGGATTTGATCACTCGGAACTGCTCGCCAAAAAAATAAGCAACGAAACCGGTATTCCGACAACTGTCGCGCTTAGAAGAAAAAAATGGACGCCTCCCCAAAACAAAATAAAAAATGATGAATTGCGCAAAGAAAACGTCAAAAATTGCTTTGCTTTAAATAAAAAATCCGAATTAATCCCTAAAGGATCAGTATTGATAATATTCGATGATATCGTCACTTCCGGCGCAACTATAAAAGAGGCGGCAAAAGCACTGCGCCCTCTCCGCCCCTCAAAAATTATATTTATGGCAATAGCTTCTCGTTAATATTACTCAACATTTATTACCCCGCTATCAATCACGTTTTCTTGCTCCGTATTAGTTCCGCTTTGCTGAACTTGCTGTTGAGGAAAAACTTTACCCTCAATCGCCTGGATTATAGGACTAGTATCCGAAAGCTTCGCAATAAATACTATCTGGTCCTTGTTTATTTTTATATCCCCGGCTGGCTCCCATACCGCTTCGGCAAATCTTTGCAATCCGAGGTTGCCATCCTGCGCTCTTTGCAAAAACCAAGCATCTTCTACTTCCACGCACGGAAAAGTGCTCGTTTTTCCAAAATATATATCTCCGGTTGTAAGGTAAACTGCCATATATGGCCTAAAGAAAAAATGTAAAGCCACGCAAGCTATAATCCCTACTGCTATAAGCAAACTAATGCTTATCCAAACTATTTTTGATGAACTCTTTTTTGGCATAAATATTTTTTTATTTTTATCTTTTGTCTATTTATTATTCTACACCATTTAAAAACTTGTAGCTCATTAAAAAGAAATTAAAAAATTAGCAATTTAGATTTTGAAATTTATTTCAGTTGTCTCTCCAGTTCTTCAATTCTCCTTACTAGATCTTTTATCACCTCATTTTGCGCCGAAACAGTCGCCGAAAGGTCGCGATAGCCGTTATCCCCTTTTACAAATTCGGTAAGCGTCGAGTGATCAAGCTGGCTTTCTTTATTATCAAAATCATATTCGTCTTCAGGAAGCCTTTGCATGCTCATTACAGCGTCATAAGCTATACCCAAATTTTCCGGATAAGGCGTACGATCGGTAAACGATGCCGCCGAAACATCTCCGGAAAAATACGCATCCCCGCCAGAAACATATAGACGGTATGTTCCCGTATTCGTTGTGCCTATACCTACATTACCAGCACCTGATATGCGCATCTTTTCAGTAGGAGCGTCAGTTTTAGTCGAAGAAGTATAGAAAACCAATCTACCACCTTCGGTAGTATTAAGACTATTATCGCCAATAATTCCATAGATGGCCGCGCTATCATAAAAAGTTCCATTATAAGTTTCGTTATTAAACAGAATACCTCCTCCAAAACCATCGTATGGCGCCCCATCTCCACCGCTATAACCCGCCTCAATAGTGAAGACATTAAAAGCAGTTGTTCGCTGACCTGCCGTAGTATTTGTATCCTTAACATGCAATCTTTGCTCCGGACTCGCCGTCCCTATTCCCACATTCCCGTTCAAAAAATACGCCCTTCTGTTCGACTGCCCAATATCCCCCTCAAGATAAAGCATTGGGCTCCCGCCAACATCAAATCTCACTCCATATTTATCATATGGAGTGTCAGTTACGTAGTACTGATTTATACTCGACTCTCCGTGAGCTAACCCTCTTGCCATAGTTATGCCCGCCTGCTCGCCGATAGAATCCGGACCCGTAATTTCTATTCCTCCCGAAAGAATAAGATTATTCCATTTTAAAGATGTGCCCCCTATATTTCTTGTCTCGGTCGTATCAGGCAGAAGATCTGAATCAAATGTTGCTGCCGACACATGCGCTATGGCAGAAGTTAATGTCTTAGCTACCCTTAATTGAGGATCATCAGGGTTAAACACCATCGCCAGATCTACAGTAACTGTCGATAATCCCCCGGGATTGCCGACTTTATCAAAAACAAGCGAAGTTATCTGTATATTCGGCGTAGTTAAAGCTATCTTTTCGCCGCTGCCTTCCTTAAAATACACACCGCCTATATCAGAGCTTATTATCGTCGGATCAAGCGCCGGATCCTCCACTCTTAATTTAATAGAGCAAAATTGCGTACACTCGGTACCTTCAGTATCACCTTCATATACGCCTTCAACAACGCTCGCGTCCCTAATAGCATATTGAATTCTCTGTGTAACGAACTGCAATTGGCGCGTTATCTCGAAAGCGGAATTTTCCCTTGTCTGTATTCCGCTTATTGCAATCAATATACCGGTTAAAAGCCCCGCCGCCACCGTAAAAATAACGGAGTATATAAGGAGCTCAACAAGAGTAAAACCTTCCCCAAAAGATTTATTAGTTGCTTTAAAAAACTTTCCAAAAAGAAACTTCATCTTACAAAAATTATAACATAAGAATTAAACCAAAATGCATTCTCCTGCCGCAAACTTTTGCTTCAGCCGAATTATATTACATATCATTCCACGCCCTTCTGTCATTCCCACCCTTCTCTGTCATTCCCGAAAATTGCGTTAGCAATTTATCGGGAATCCAGGTTTTTAAAGTTTATATCTTTTCTACATCCTCTCTATCATTCCCAACTTGATCAAGAATTCAGGTCTACATTAATGAACAGCAGAACGCATAAATTGAAAATTATTACTCCCTATCTCTCTCCGCTAGCTAACGAATTAAAATTTACGCCGTTATAACAACATCATTGTTGCAATAATCCCATATATAGCCACGCTTATACTATCCTGTATCACTGTTGTTATCGGCCCTGCTCCTACAGCCGGGTCTCTATGCTCTAACTGTAAAAGTTCCGCCACTATAAGAGCGATAAGTGGAGCAATCGTTATAGCAGAAAACATTGATAATCCGACAGCATTCGCAAGTTTTAATCCGTCAAACCATAACCACACAGCCATCCAGGAGACCGCTCCGCAGAAAAACCCGAGAATTATTCCAAGCGCCGTTTCTTTTAAAAGATATTTTTTGAATTTTGCCTTTCCCGATCTTAAGCCCCTGATATATATGTTCTGGGTCTGCGTCCCAACCGCATCAGCCATATAAACAACAAAAGGGATAAAAAAAGCCACTTGCGGACTTACAGCTATCACCTCTTCAAATCTAGAAGTTAGGAAAGAAAGACCGATACCAAGCAATAATCCCGCAACAAGCGGCGGTATTCTCATAAATAACAACACTCTAACCGACAATTTGTCATCCTCCGCATACTTAATAACCGAAACTTTTTTATCCTTTTCGTTCATAAGATAAATTATAATCTAAAAACCAAAATTATTTTATTCTCCCTAATCTTAAGCCCATAAATAATCACTCCAAAACATCGGGGTGTAAATTGGCGGTGTCTGTTTGAAAATATCCGAACGGAACTGGCTGGGCTCGGCGGGCGGAATTCCCCCCACACCCCTCTTCCGCCCGCCTCGCCTTGCCTGCCCGACCGAAACTCTTGAGTGAAGGCGGGAACCGGAGCGGAAAGGACGATTTCAAGTTTTTCTTTGGCGGCAAATTCTTTTATTTCCTCTTCAGGATTAACTATTTACGATAAATTCGACCAGCGCGTAAATTATCCAAAAGAATAAAAGCATGAATCCTTCTTTTTTCGTTATGGCGCGTCCTGAACGCATGAATCGTAATAACACGAAGGAGGCAACCACCATAAATGCCCCTGTGATATATATGATTTTTACTGGAAAATAAAATGGGCTTATGAAAGCAAGTATGCCAATGACAATAGTAGCGTCTGCCAGAACTGAACCTAAAATATCACCTATCGCAAGGCTGTCCTCTTTTTGTTTTATTGCTTTAAGCGAATATAAGAATTCCGGCATTGTTGTTCCCAAACTAACAACGAGCATGCCAATAAGAATGGGGATTATGTTTAATGTTTGAGCCAGCGTGGTTGCCGAAGTTACCGTAAAATGCGCACCTATGAGCAGCAAAGTCATAGCAAAGAGTAATAGAAATATATTTTTATACTTGCCATCACCGTTACTAAATACTTTTGACGCTTCTGTGCCATTCTTAAAAACTAAATAGTAGAAAAGAACCCCTGTAATTATCAAAATAGCACCATCAATACGGGAAAAATGTCCATTTAACCCCAAAATGACGGGAAGTAGCAAGAAGAAGGGGTACAGACTGACATTTTTTAACACCTTACTTTCGATTTTTACTCCGCGACCAGACAATAAAATTAAAAGAGCAAAAATAAGAGACAGGTCGGCAATATTTGAACCAAATAATGTGCCGAGGCCAAATTCAGGTACCCCCTGAATTGCAGAATTTATTGAAATAATAGTTTCAGGCAGTATGGAGATAAAAGCAACCACAACAAAACCAATTACATAACGAGAGATACTAAAATGTTCCGCGAGTTTGGCAGAGTACTTTGTCGCCAAGGTAGCTCCCTTAACAACAAGGGCTAACGAAAAGATAAATAGTAGCAAATTTTCGATCATAATTATTTCAATAAATCTTCAACGGAAACACCGAGCGCTTTAGCAATCTTGGCTATCATCTGAACGCCTGGCTTTTTTACAAAATCGCCCTCAATTTTTGCAAGAGTGGAGTATTTGAGCTCGGCTTTTCGCGCCAAGTCGTCTTGGCTCAATTCTTGCTTCGTTCTCAATCGTTTTATATTTTCACCTATTGTTGCCATACTATCCAAGTTTTGATAACATAAAATTATGTTACAATCTTACTGTAAGATTATGATAACGAATTTTCTGATTTTATTCAAGAAAAGCCCGCTTCTGGCCTTCATAAAGTTTGAGCCGACATTTTTAACAGGTTCTTTGGCAGTTTGCCTTTCCGCTCCGGTTCCCGCCTTCACTCAAGAGTTTCGGTCGGGCAGGCAAGGCGAGGCGGGCGGAAGAGGGGTGTGGGGGGAATTCCGCCCGCCGAGCCCAGCCAGTTCCGTTCGGATATTTTCAAACAGACACCGCCAGTTAGGAAATGAAGTCATTGGCTCGCCCGCTACGCGGGCTCGCCAGCCGTTTTTCGGGGAAATTTCAAGCCGTTTTGAATTCAGTAAGGCCAGAAGCGGGCTTTTCTAAATCTTTATGAAATACTTTATCTACGCACGAAAATCTACCGAGAGTGAAGAAAGACAAATCATGTCTTTGGAATCCCAGTTTTCTGAATTGAAAGAATTTGCCGCCAAAGAAAAACTTGAAATCGTCGCCTCGCTTAGCGAGGCGCAAACTGCTAAAGAACCTGGGCGAAAAGTTTTCGCCAAAATGCTTGATCGGATTTGCTTGGGCGAAGCCCAAGGAATTTTGGCTTGGCATCCGGACCGATTAGCTCGCAATTCCATAGACGGCGGGAAGGTTATTTACCTCTTGGACACAGGAAAAATCCAAGACCTCAAATTTCCCACCTTTTGGTTTGATAGCACGCCACAAGGGAAATTTATGCTGAACATTGCCTTTGGGCAAAGCAAGTATTACGTGGATAATTTGAGCGAAAATATCAAGCGAGGCCACCGCCAAAAACTGCGAAAAGGAATATGGCCGGGGTTTGCGCCACTTGGTTATCTCAATAACTCGCGGACAAAAAGCATAGATGTTGATACCGAAAAATCGATGCTAGTACGAAAGTGTTTTGAACTCTACGCCACCGGCGACTACACGCTCAAAAATATTAAGCAGTTTTTGGCAGATTCCAAGCTCGATAGCTACAAAGGCAATGTTCTCTCAACTTCCTGTGTCCAGCGAATGCTGAAAAATCCTTTTTACTACGGAACTTTCCGCTTCAACGGCGAGCTATACGAAGGAAGCCACGAGCCAATTATTTCCAAGAAACTTTTTGATGACGTTCAACAAGTGATGAATAATCGGGGTAAGAAAAAGAGAAAACGAAAACATGAGTTTGCTTTTTCGGGATTTATGAAATGCGGAAAGTGTGGTTGCCTCATTACCGCCGAAACGCAGAAAGGACACATTTACTATCGTTGCACCAAGAAAAAGCAAACTTGTAATGAAAAGTATTTACGCGAGGAAACACTTATTGAACAGATGAAATCCGTCATTCAAAAAGTTTCTATTCCAGACGAATGGGCGGACAATATGCTTGCCGAGCTAGACCGCGAAAAAGCGAGTATTCAAAACGATGGCATTTCTTTTGTTCAAAATCTGAAAACAAGAAAAGCGGAAGTTGAGCAGAAAGTAGATCGGCTTCTCGATATTTACATTGAGGGCAAGGGTATATCGCCAGAGGAGTATCAAGTAAAGAAAGCAAAGTTATTGGGCGAGAAAGCCGATATTGAGCAAGAAATTAGAGATTTTGAACAAAAGGGAAATAATTGGCTCGAACCAATGCGAGAAGTGATTTTATTGAGTAGCCAAGCCAAAATTCTTTTGTCGCAGGGCGACAAAATGCAAATCCGCGCATTTCTCAAAAATGTCGGCTCGAACTTTATGCTGAATTCAAAACGGCTTGAAATTTCCCCGAAAAACGGCTGGCGAGCCCGCGTAGCGGGCGAGCCAATGACTTCATTTCCTAACTGGCGGAGGGTAGAGGATTCGAACCTCTGAGGGGAGTTAACCCCAACCGCATTTCGAGTGCGGCGCACTAGACCACTATGCGAACCCTCCATATGAGTTCCTATCTCTTATAACTTTTTTTAACATTATCCTCAACCCCATTATCATTATTTTATATTGTAAGTTGTGAGTTAGTAGTTGTGAGTTTGGATTACCTCGTTCTCTCATATAACTCCTCTACTTCATCCTCTGATAAAGCACGATCATAAAGGCGAACGTCATCTATTATGCCATCAAATATGTAATGTTCTAAATAACTACTAGCCCACTGTCCTACTAAAATTTTATCAGGCCTTAAATCTACTGTCTTACTTAAATTCCAACTCTTATCAAAATCACCATTAACATAAAAACTAACCGAGTTATTATAGCTATCAAAAATAAGAACAATATGCGTCCATTCCCCTACTGTAAGAGAAAAATTGCTTAATTTTTCATTATATTCTCTTGAGGAATCTGTATAGCCTATCGAAACAGAGAATTTATTGCTATAAGTATTTATTCCTAAATTAGCAGTAGTACCATGATTATGTAATGTAATAACACCTCTAAGACCGCTTATTGAATTAGGATTTACCCAAGCAGAAAAAGTTTGACTTGCATCTAAATTAAGAGCTTCTTCACTTATTACATAATCATCGGTAGCTCCATCAAAACTCAAACAAGCCCCACTTTTGCAATTTTCCTCAGCTAACCAAGTTGTTCCTGAAATATCCCCCGCATTCCCATACCCCGAAGTATCTATTGCCACATCGCCCGATCCTTCATCAAATTTCCACCAGCCTACTTCCCCATCATCTATCGAAATAACTCCGGCAGGCGATACTTTAACCGCCTTTGTAGCTACTCCCGGAATTAGCTGGATATATACTTTTTTAAAACTAGAGTCGGAAACCTGCCCGTTTATTTTTGAAAACACAATATCAAGATTTTCTC
>Ga0265293_10005101_pt1 | contig 22334 bp, 22 predicted proteins | sample Munlanlewell138R_FD_192505 | JGI IMG/M metagenome (GOLD analysis project Ga0265293, IMG submission 192505) | Leachate microbial communities from a municipal landfill in Southern Ontario, Canada - Leachate well 138R | ecosystem: Engineered > Solid waste > Landfill > Unclassified | place: Canada... | reverse complement strand
GCGCTCCTTCAAAAGCACATCCGCCGCTCGTAGCTCCGGGCTTTGGCTTATCGCAGCTGCTCTTTTTTTGTTCATTATGGGTGCAAGCCGATTCATTTAGAAGTTCTTTGATCTGTTTTTTGTTGACCATCATAATTCAATACCTCGTTTCTAATAATATAAGCACTTATGCAATAATCGTTCCACAACGGAACACTTTTTGCATTCACTCTTCATATATTCAGTTTAAAGGTGTTTTTATGAGTCAAGCATTAGCATTTTACAAACAAAAAAAGTATGAAAAAGCTTTTTTGCTATGGAAAGAAGAAGCTTCAAATGGCAATGACCAAGCCATGGTAAATATTGGACTTCTTTACCTCAAAGGTGAAGGAGTCGCCCAAGATCCCTCACTGTCTAAAAGCTGGTTTGAACAAGCCATCATCCATAATAATCCATCGGCATACTATAACATTGCACTCATGTACCAAAATGCTATAGGAGTAGAAAAAGATGATGTTTTGGCATCAACTTATTTTAAATCTGCAGCTGCATTTGGTCACGCTGGAGCAAATTTCAGATTAGGGCTCATGCTGCTTGATCGAAAAGACGATGTTAATCTTCTGCGTGATGGATTTGAATATCTATTGCGCGCCGCAAAAGGCGGACATCCTATGGCTATGGCAAAGATAGGCGGTATAGGCAGAAGTATCGAGTTGCCGCAAGAACAACAAAATAGAATTTTTCGCTCCCAGCCACACGAAATGCAGCAATCCATAATCCAAGAAATTATAGATGAACATATAAAACCCATATTGCTCAAAGACGGCGGAGATATATTGCTGCTAGAAGTAAAAAGCACACCGTCTATAGAAATATGGATGCTATATGGAGGGAGCTGTTCTGGATGTTCACTTGCAACTACAGGCACATATGAAATGATACGCAATATTCTTGTCAATCTTATTGACGAGGAGATTGACATCTATGCAGCTTAGTATAAAGGAGTGTGTATCATGAAAATTGCTTTTGCATCTAAAGACGGGGTGTATGTCAATGAACATTTTGGGTGGTGCCAAAAGTTTTATCTATACGATATAAACAAAGAAGGCATCAGTGATCTCGGTACTGCCGATGCATCCTTGGATTATAAAGACGAGATAGATAAGCTTGATTATAAAGTCGGATGCCTAGGGGAAAGCAATATCGTTTGTGTAGCCCAGATAGGTCCAAATGCAGCAAATCTATTGCAAAGTGTGGGCATCTATCCTCTTAGATCTTCGCATGAAAATGAAACCATATCATCGATCAATAACACTTTGCATAGTTATCTTAGCGATGACCATGCTCCCTTGTGGTTCAAAAGGATAGTGTATCAACAGATGCATTCCATGCGATAAAAGAGTTTAGCGAGATAACAAATAAAAAAGGAGTCGACACTATGAATACCAACAAAGAAATAGTTATGGACCTAGAACAAAAAGTTACTTGCTTTTTGCAAGCTCACACAAGCAGTCACTATTCTAGCGAACATATTGCGCCTCTTGTGGCAAAACAATCGCTTCTTGAAAATCATCTTTATCAAGATCTGGGATTTGCCAATCGCATAGAGATGCATCAATTCATGACGCTTCATTTCCCTATGCTCATCAAACCCCAAGACGTGTTATGGAAAAAATTCATTTATGATAGTATAGGAGAAGTTGCTCCTGCTTGTGAAAATTGTAACGACAATGTACACTGCTTTGCTTGTAAAGCTTAGTAAAAGTTATTAGTGATTTTTGCTTCCAACCAAATAATTCAATTATGGATTGTTTCACTCTTCGCTAAGATCGTCACTGCGAGTACAGCACGGCAGTCCATATTTATCATCATAAACCTCCTCCGCTATAATCCCCATTGTTGTAATTGTTTCATTATACCAAGCCATTTTATTTTTCTCCTTTTTTTGGTTTTAATGTTTCTAACAACATGCTGTTATATGATTTCTGTAATGAGCAATGTGTCCACCTTGCATACTGTGCTACAGACGAAAAAGCAATAGCCACCCATCCTTCTCCATAATAATAATTTACTAGTTCCGCTAATGGTTTATGACTACTATTATCTATAATCCTTGCAGTCCATCTAGTAATATAATTTGGGATAACAATTGTCTCATCGTTAACTTGTTGACCAATCTCCCACCTGCTAACCTCATTCTCTTTGATTTCATCACTAACAACACATCTGCCATGCCTAAATGCTTCAGCATAAGCGCTATATTTATACTTGCCATAATCTATACAATTTGCCGATATGTTGTTGTCAACCCAATAAGCTCTATAATATTTGCCATTATTTTTATACTTGTAGTTGATAAAATGATATTTATTATATACATCTAAAAGATTATTGGCTACAGACACATCATTACTTTGCTCTCCAACATAAAACCCCTCTACATTATCAACGGTTTTATATATTTTAATCCCTGCTTGTGTCATACATAGATAAGCATATATTGGAAATCCAAGGATTACATCCCATGTTGGGATGAGTATAAATATCGCTATCGCGATACGCTTTTTAGTAACACTTTGTGTGTTTGCATATACTTTATTGACAACCGTTTTTGCCAGCCACCAATACAAAACAATAACTACTAATATGCTTAATCCTATCATTCTAAACTCCTCTATTGTTCATTTTTATTAATCAAAACACAATATTTAATTTACATGTAGTTTATATTTAATTTTTTTAAATCTTTATTAAAAATTAGTATTTTTTGCTCTACGGTTCAGGCGTTGAATTTCCACTTTTTATCGCCTGTCTCGTTCCATATCTCCTGATATGGAACGTATACAATCTATATTACCAAACTCTCTAATTCGAGCTTCCCTCTTCACAATGATCGTCACTGCGAGCGCAGTGTGGCAGTCCACTATAATGCCTCTCTGTCAAGACGGATTTTTTTACTTCGCTATTGCTCATAGCTGTAAACAGAAGAGAACTTCTTATTTCAACCATCTACCTTTTATATACTGCATATTATAATGCGCGCTGACGCTTCACCCTTGCTTTGAACCCATTGATAATATATACAGCAATCATAGTCATGAATCCTCCAACAATGGTTGCCGGCTGAATAACTTCATTCAAAAATACTACACTAAATAGTGCTGCACTCAAAGGAACCAGAAAAAAATATGAGCTTGCAGTCTTCGCACCCAATTCTGCCGTTGCGATAAAATAGACCGAAGTCCCGAATGTGGTTCCCCATAACGAAAGAAGTAGCATATTGAGCCAAAATATACCGTCAAATGAGCTTACATTTGAAACATGAAAATCAAGTGTCAACGCAAAATCAAAGCAGGCAGCGGTCAAAAACATATAAAAGCTGATTACAAGAGCTGAGATATCTTTTGTATATGAACTGACAATTGTAACAAGGGGCCAGACAATAGAAGCCAACAAAAAGTATTTTATATTTGCGTCAAATAAAGTTCCTATATCGTATCGCCATATTTCAAGCATTGTCATCGTACCTGCTACCCCTAATAATAAGGCAAAAAGTTCTCTTCCTCTCGTCTTTTTTCCAAAAAACAATGATAGGATTATAAAAGTGTTTATAGGGATCAGTGTCGTTACTAGTATTCCACCGAACCCAGCTTTACCAAACTTGGTTCCCATGAAAAAATAGTTGTTGTATACAATCAACAAAACTCCCGCAATGAAAGAAATCAGAAGATTTTTAAGTGAAATTCCAAAACCAAGTTTCATCAGTTGAATTACTGGGATCAATCCAATTGCAGAAAATAGAAACCGCCAAAAGATAAGTTCCATAGGTTCAAGATAATGGCTTAGGATCTTTGCACTCACCCACGTTTCTCCCCATGCCACCATCGCGAAAATCATTAAAATATACAATTTTTTATGCTGCATTTACGGAACCTTTTGTCGTCATGAAAAAATCCTTTTTTGATATGGAGAAGATTATCATAATGTAGAAATCATGTATAGGAAGAAATTGCTACATTTTTTGTAGAAAATTGATATTCCAGAAAAATGATGTTGTAAAAGTGCCAAGAATATACCACCTTATTGCAAATCTGTTTTAATTTGATAGGTTTCGGATTATAAAAAGTCAGAGAATAATAGTATTTTGCTGGAGTTTTTTCGGAGGATAGCCAAAAAATTCTCTAAATGTTTTCGTAAAGTGCGACTGATCGAAAAATCCACACGCGTAAGCGATTTGAGAAAGAGGAGTGTTTTGCATCAAAAGTTTTTTGGCTTTATTGATTCTCTTGATTTTCAAATAATATGCGGGGGTTACCCCGAAAATTTTTTTGAACTGTCGGATAAAATGAAACTTGCTTAATTCTGCGATTTGCGAAACTTCGGCGAGAGAGATATTAGAGTCATAGTAAAATTCGTTGATGTACTCAAGTGCTCTCATAAGATTTGGGGTTGCTTTTCTATTGTGCTCTATCCTTTCTAGCGATTCAATACTGTGACGATTAATGAGATATGAAAAAAACTCTATCACTGACGATTCGATGGAAAAAGAATCGTTATTTTCTTCGAGAGCAGAGAAAAGACTTCTAAATCGCATGACCGCAATTGAATCGTCAATAACTGGCTTAAAGACCCTATAATCCTTCTCAACATTATTCATAGACATATCTGAAGCAATCGTGTTTAGCAAATCGATTGTCGGCATAAAATTGATATACGACCAACTGCTTTGATGTGTAGAGTGCAGTTCGTAAGGGTTGATGATACGTATTAGGTCTTTTTGAATAGTGTATTTTCTCTCTTTTGTTGAAAAAGAATGGCTACCATTACAAATTAACCCAATAGAATACTCTTCGTGAAAATGCCTGTTAAACTCTCCAGACTCGAAATTATTCTGTACATAAGAGAAATTTTTTGAATAATCCACCATAATAATAACCTTATGTATATGAAATATTGATTATTATATCACTTCCATCTTAAGTGTCAAGCGCTTTTGCAAAGTTTGCACTCTGTCTGGGATTGATAATATAAGCATAGATATTATGTTCACTGCAAAACTGTTTGAGATAAGATATTATTTGGAATCGAAAGAACAAGAAGTTTTATCGAATGGATAAATGTATACCAAAGCTGGGAATTCCAAGTTTAAACCTTATGAAGGACTATTATATGAGAATTATTTTTTTGTGTATTTTTTTATTTAATTTTGTATTTGCTTTGGACTATGTTTCATTCAGAGAAAACGACAAGTTGGGAGTTAAGGATAAAAAAGGAAACATAATCATTCCTGCAAAATTTGAAGATATTGACACAACAAAGTTTGGAGATGGTCTTATGCCAGCCCAAGTTCAAATCGATGACTATAAAAATTGGGGATTTATAAATCTAAAAGGTGATTTTGTTATTGCTCCAACATTTGAAAGAGTAAAAAGTGGTTTTATAGATGGCTTAGCTATTGTTTACCATTGTGGTATGACACTAAGAACAAATAGTTGTTATTACAATTTTATTGACAAACATGGCAACAAGATAAGCGAACAGAAGTATTTTTATGATGCCAAGCCATTTAGCGAAGGCCTTGCCCTTGTTCAATCTGCAAATGATTATCTTGGAACTATTAACCCTGGTTATGGTTATATAAATAAAACTGGTAAGTTTGTAATAGAACCTAAGTATGATTTTCATGCTAAAAGCTTTAGTGAAGGTTTGGCTGTTGTTGCTATAGGCACATTTGATAAAAAATATGGATATATAGACAAACTTGGTAATATGGTTATACCTACAAAATTTGAAAATGCTTCTTCTTTTAAAGATGGTTTAGCTCTAGTTGAAATCGAAGAGGATGGAGAAAGATATTATTCATTGATTAACAAAAAAGGTGACTTAATAGCTAATGAGAAATTTCATCGTTTAAATGATTTTCAGAAGGGTATTGCAGTATGTTCTGTAGAAAAAGAGATGAGCAGTAATGAGTTGTCTGCACTTGAGGCTGAACTTGCAAATAGTAATTATAAAAGTTCTATAAAAAGAATGATTTCACAAGAAGCAAAGTATAAATATGGTGCAATAGATAGAAGTGGGAAATGGGTTATACGGCCAAAATATCAGTATATAGATATGTTTTTGGATGGTTTTGCTAGAGCTAAAATTGATGATAAATTTGGCATGATAGATAAAAGTGGAAAATGGATTATTGAACCAAAGTATAAATTTTTGGATAAATTTTCTGAAGGTTTAGCCGCAGCGCAAACAGATAATGGCTATGGGTATATTGACAAGAAAGGCAAAATGGTTATCTCCCCTAATAAAACATATATCACAGTGTCTGACTTTAAAAATGGTCTTGCTATAGTTTCTACAAAATATATTTCTCCTACGTATAAAGAAATAAGAAATGGCTTACGTGGTAAATATGTAATAGGTTTTATAAATAAAAAAGGAGAAGTGATAATTCCACCAAAATATATTTCACGAACTAACTCTATAGCCCCATATTTTAGTAATGACAATATATATAAAGTAGAGTTGAATGGAAAACATGGATTTATAAACAAAAAAGGAGAAGAGTGTGATAAGTTTGGCAAGCTTGTTAAATGGAGTGAGTAGGTTGCGATGGTAGTGTATATACGAGCTTCAATATCCAACATTATTCATCAGTTTATATTTGATTATATATTGATAGCCGATCGTCAAGTATGGATTCCCAATGGAGACAATTGGAACCAGCAAAAACTCATGTTTTTATCCTTTTATTTTTTTTATTAAAGACCAATTCATAAATAACCATAGGCTTAAAGTTTTGGGGATGATTACAGTCCCCCAGATAACAGCAAATATGCCTATACCAAACTGAGATTGTATAAGGTTATTAACAGCAAAAAATTTATGTCTGCCATAATGACTAGAAGAATCTGATATTTCTAAGCCATTATAAAAATTATGACTACCAAAAAATATATACCAAATCACTAGCACGAGAAACATATATCCTAATATAAACATCCATTTTTTATAAAACAACGCCTTCGAAAGCCATTCTCTATTTAATATTTGTGTGTGTATTGAATAGCCAAAAAGTAGTGGTATCATTATCCACATAACAGAAAGCTCCAGCGATACTATCTGTGGGATCTTGCTGGCGTTTGACATGACGCTGATGCCAGGTATCAGAAATGACATCATGCCAATTAGCCATTGGCATGGTATGCACGAAGCCACCATATTTTCTGTGAGCATTTGCGGAAAAACAAAAAGAAATATCATTGCTATATATCTAAAATAAGGCAGACGCGGCTTTACTCTTTTTCTCTCAATTTCATTTAGCATATTAATATATTGTTTTTTTGTGTCATTATGCATATTTATTTCTTTTTTGGGTTCATTTTGTATTACACATAACAGAAGTATAATATTTTAGATTTTAAATAATAATCATGTTATGTTAATTTGGTGTTAACTTACAAAAAACACCTATTTTTAATATAACTCCTTTTACAAACAATCAAATTTTCCATCATTTTGCACGCATATATACTCAATGGAACACTATATGCATTATGCTTTTCGTAACTTAATTTATTTCAAGGAGATACCATGGCAGCGTTACGACAAATTGCATTTTATGGCAAAGGCGGGATTGGCAAATCAACCACATCCCAAAACACATTAGCAGCAATGTGCCATTATTATGGTCAAAAAATATTAATTGTAGGATGTGATCCAAAAGCGGATTCTACTAGACTTATTTTGCACGAGAAAGCTCAATCAACTATTATGCAGCTTGCTTCAGAGGCCGGTACTGTAGAAGATCTAGAACTCGAAGATGTATGTAAACCAGGAGCTGGAGAATTCAATCCTGAAGATGAGACAATCACCGATGGTTACATCATGTGTACAGAATCAGGTGGACCAGAGCCGGGAGTTGGATGTGCAGGTCGCGGTGTTATCACAGCGATCAATTTCCTAGAAGAAGAAGGCGCATATGATGATGAGCTAGATTTCGTAAGTTATGACGTTCTAGGAGACGTTGTATGCGGCGGATTTGCTATGCCTATCCGTGAAGGAAAAGCCCAAGAAATTTACATCGTTATGTCTGGAGAGATGATGGCAATGTATGCAGCTAATAATATCTCAAAAGGTATTTTGAAGTATGCAAATACAGGCGGTGTTAGACTAGCGGGTCTTATCTGTAATGCTCGTATGACAGACAGAGAATATGACTTGGCTAAAAACCTTGCGACTCAAATCGGTACACAAATGATCCACTTCGTTCCGAGATCAAACCATGTTCAAAGAGCAGAGCTTAGAAGAATGACTGTTGTTGAATTTGCACCAAACAGTGAACAAGCGATGGAATATAGAGAATTGGCTAGAAAAATCATAGCAAATGATCTTAAAGTTATTCCTACTCCTCTTGAGATGGATGACCTAGAAGCTTTATTGATGGAATTTGGTCTAGAAGAAGAAGTAGAAGAAGAGGCGATCGGCAAAAGAGCCGAAGAGGCGTAATTAGTCGTTAGTTTGTAGGCAATAGTTTATAGTAACAATAAATGGCACTAGTGCCATGAGCCTTCCGCTGAGGAAAACTCAGCGTTAGCGTAGCAGAAATGGACTTTGTTCATTTCGCGTAATTAAAGTAAAAAAAGGATAAAAAATGTTTGTATGTGGTTATCACTTCCCTGCAAGTATGGGAAACGACGTAAGTATGGATAAGGTAATAGAAAAAGTAAATGAAGAAGCTGGTGATTTGAGCAGCGTCTCTTCTATTGAGATAACTGGCGAAACTGCCAAAGGTGAAATCGTAGAAAAATTTACAGTCACACCAGGATCATTTTTGTTTACTGCATTGGCAGACTATTATAACAAATCAGATGTTCCGCAAAAAGACGGTTTTAAGATGATCTATTACACAAATAAGTATCAAATCAGTGAGATTTCAAAAACCGTTGACGGTGAAGAAGAAAAAGCATTGTGCAGAAAACTTGACGATATGAATCTTTATAGACTCAAAATAGCATAATTTCTAAGAAAAAAGGAGAAAACAGATGGGTCCGCTAAACTTAGAAAATTTACAAAAAGAAGCAATCGCTGAAATATTGGAATCATATCCGGAAAAACTCAGCAAAAATCGTGCCAAACACCTTGGTGTTGATTCCCCGGAAGAATCCAAAGGAGCATGCGATACTTCAAGAAGCAACAAACAAACAGTTCCTGGAGTCATGAGCCAAAGAGGCTGTGCATATGCAGGAAGTAAAGGCGTTGTATGGGGACCTGTGAAAGATATGATACATATTTCTCATGGACCAATAGGCTGTGGGCAATATAGCCGTGCCGGCAGAAGAAACTATTATATTGGAACTACAGGTATCGATACGTTCGTAACAATGAACTTTAGTACAGATTTTACAGAAAAAGATATCGTTTTTGGCGGAGACAAAAAACTCAAAAAGGCTCTAGAAGAGATTGATGTTCTTTTCCCGCTTAATAATGGTATTTCTATCCAATCAGAGTGTCCTATCGGTTTGATCGGAGATGATATACACGCTGTTGCCAAAAAGCACAAAAGTGACAGTTCTAAACCTACTATTGCTGTATCTTGCGAAGGTTTTAGAGGTGTTAGCCAATCACTTGGGCACCATATCGCAAACGATATGATAAGAGATGAGATCATGCCTGACGATAATGCTAGAAAAGATTTTGAAAGCACTCCTTATGACGTAGCCATTGTTGGAGACTACAATATCGGCGGCGATGCTTGGAGTTCAAGAATCCTTCTTGAAGAAATGGGTCTTAGAGTTATCGCTCAATGGAGTGGTGATGCTACTTACAAAGAGATGGCAATAGCACCCAAAGCAAAACTAAATTTACTCCACTGCTATCGTTCAATGAACTATATTGCACGACACATGGAGCAAGAATTTGGGGTGCCTTGGATCGAATACAATTTCTTTGGTCCTACAAAAACCACAGAGAGTCTTCGCAAGATCGCTGCATGTTTTGATGAGAGCATACAAGCAAAATGCGAAGAGGTAATAGCAAAATATCAACCGATGATAGATGCAGTTATCGAAAAATATAGACCTAAACTCGAAGGCAAAACCGTCATGCTTTATGTTGGCGGGCTTAGACCTAGACACGTAATAGGTGCTTATGAAGATCTTGGCATGGAAGTTGTGGGTACTGGGTATGAATTTGGCCACGGAGATGACTATAAACGAACAAAAGAAGAGATCTCTAGAAGCACGCTCATTTATGATGATGTCAATGAGTATGAACTCGAAGCATTTGTCAAAAAACTAAAACCTGATCTAGTAGCAAGTGGTGTTAAAGAGAAGTATGTTTTCCAAAAAATGGGCCTTCCTTTCAGACAAATGCACTCATGGGATTATAGCGGCCCTTATCATGGTTATGATGCGTTTGCTATCTTTGCTAAGGATATGGATCTAGCAATGAATTCACCTGTATGGAGCCACACTAAAGCACCATGGGATACAGAAGAGAAAGGAGCTTAATATGCAAAATGTAGAACAAATTGTCAATGGACAAAAACTTTTCTTGAAACCCGAATATCAAGAAGTATTGAAAAATAAAAAAGAATTTGAAAGCAATATGGGCTCAATCGATCCATCAAAAGTCGATGAGATCGCCGAGTGGACCAAAAGCTGGGATTATAGAGAGAAAAACCTCTCTCGTGAAGCCATTACTGTCAACCCTGCTAAAGCATGTCAACCTCTAGGGGCTGTCATGGCGAGTCTTGGCTTTGAAAATACTATGCCTTATGTACATGGAAGCCATGGATGTGTAGCATATTTCAGAAGCTATTTCACTAGACATTTCAAAGAGCCTACTCCTTGTGTAAGTGACTCTATGAGTGAAAGTGCTGCAGTTTTTGGCGGACTTGCCAATATGAAAGATGGCTTACGAAACTGTAATGCTATGTATAAACCTGACATGATAGCAGTAAGTACTACTTGTATGGCAGAAGTTATCGGTGATGACCTCAATGCATTTGTCCAAGGTGCAAGAGAAGAAGCCGAGGGCGAATTAGACAATACAGCTATTACATATGCTCATACACCTTCTTTTGTGGGCAGCCACATTACTGGTTATGATAATATGATAAAATCAATATTGGAACAGCTCAATCCAGAAGCATCTCAAAGAGTTGTGGATGAAGAACGTATCAATATTATCCCTGGATTTGAACCATATCTTGGTTCACTTGCAGAAGTCAAAGAGATAGCAGCTATGTTTAGTGATAAAATAGTCATGATAGGTGACCATGAAGCTCAATGGAACACAGGAGCTGGAGAATATCAACTCTATAGCGGAGGCACTACTCTTGATGATGCCAAAACAGCTATCAATGCCAAAGCGACTATTAGTTTGCAAAAATACTCTACTATCCAAACGGCAAAAACAATTAAAAATGTTTGGAAACAAGAGTATGTGACTGCCAATCCGATAGGTCTTAGCGGCACTGATGCATTCGTGATGAAACTGAGCGAACTTACAGGCAAACCGGTTCCTGAAGAACTCAAAAAACTAAGATCTCAACTGGTCGATGCAATGCAAGACAGCTATCCGTATATGCACGGCAAAAAGTTTGCGATTTTCGGAGATCCTGATTTCTTGCTTGGTCTTGTATCATTCATAGTAGAAATGGGCGGCATACCTACTCATATCTTGTGCCACAATGCTCCTCGCAAAGGCTGGGAAGATGATATGAAGAAGATCTTGTCCAAATCATTATGGGCTGATGAGTGCAATATCTGGGCGAATAAAGACCTATGGCATCTAAGAAGCCTTCTATTTACTGAACCTGTAGATTTCATGATAGGTAACGTTTATGGCAAAGAGCTTTACAGAGATACTGGCATCCCGCTTATTAGAATAGGTTTCCCTATCTTCGATAGACACCATTTGCATAGATATTCTATCAGTGGATACAAAGGTGCATTGAATCTTCTTACTTGGATTACCAATGCCGTCTTGGATCAACTTGATGAAGAGACTAAAACTATTGCGCAGACTGATTATTTCTTTGACTGTGTCAGATAAATTCTAACTCCTTTAACTTGTTCCCATGGTTTCCATGGGAACATATATTCTGCGCAATTTTTTCATTCCTATCGTCCCAATAGAAATACATACTTGATGCAATACAATCATGACAATTTCACAAATACCAAGTATTTTGATATACTATTCCCTCTTCGAACAAATAAGCTACAAAAGGAATTGATATGAAAATTGCTGCACAAATTATTAATCTTAACAATAAAATATTTACCACCAAAACAGGACAAAAGACGAAATAATGATTATCGGAAGCTTCCTGTTTTTTCTATTTCTTTTCGCTCTGATCGGACTAGCATCTCTAGTAAAAAGCCGTAACTCCACTAGCGACTATCTGCTTGCAAGCCAAAACGTCAAACCATGGCTAGTCGCCCTCTCTGCCGTAGCAACCAATAATAGCGGCTATATGTTCATAGGAATGATCGGCTACACTTATATGGTCGGACTTTCTTCAATATGGCTAATGATAGGCTGGATTGTGGGGGATTTTATCGCGTCACTTTTTATCCACAAACGTCTGCGGATCACAACAGAAAATGTAAATGCCCACAGCTTTGGGGGAATTTTAAGCCACTGGCATAGTGGCGAAGATTACAAGAGACTGCGCTTTCTTGCAGGAATGGTTACGGTAATTTTTTTGGGGACATATGCCGCAGCCCAACTGAGTGCAGGAAGCAAGGCACTGCACGTTCTTTTCGGATGGGATCAATATGCCGGAGCAGTGATCGGAGCAGTCATGGTACTTCTCTACTCCTATGCAGGCGGGATTCGTGCCTCGATCTGGACTGATGCCGCACAATCATTTGTCATGATTATCGCCATGATAGTTCTGCTCTGGATATCAATCGATAGTGTTGGAGGCTTAGAGATGTTCGGCAAGCTCCTTCAAGAGGTTGGTCCACACTATATGGCATGGTTTCCTCCAGAACTTAATAAATCTTTTGTAAATACGGCTTCATTTGTGCTTGGATGGCTTTTTGCAGGGTTCGGAGTTGTCGGACAACCGCATATCATGGTGCGTTTTATGGCAATGGATAATCCCGACAATCTTACTAGAACACGGGTCTACTATTACAGCTGGTTCATTATCTTTTACGCTGTTACGATCGGCGTGGGATTGGCAGCCAGGATTCTTTTACCTGAAACCGCTCAATTCGATGCAGAGCTTGCACTCCCTACCCTAGCTTCAAATCTGCTGCCCGAAATCCTGATAGGACTTGTTTTGGCTGGTATCTTTGCTGCTACAATGTCAACAGCGGATTCTCTGATACTTAGCTGCTCTGCTTCATTGACACACGATTTTATCGAAAAGAAAAAGCACAGTCTTTTAGTGGCAAAGATCGCAACGGCCTCTGTTGTATTGCTGGCACTAGGAATAGCATTGAGTGGTTCTTCGAGCGTCTTTTCTCTTGTCCTTGACGCATGGGGCGTACTGGCAGCAGCCTTCGCTCCTCTGCTTACCGTTTACGCACTTGGCCAAAAGCCGACCGAGGGACTCGCGATAGCTATGCTTACTGGCGGAGTAAGTACACTCTATATCTGGAAATATTTTCCACTGCTTCCTATTTACGAAATCGCTCCTGGTATAATAGCAGGCTTGATGATCTTTCTCGTTGGCCGGATTTTAGGCTATGCCCGCCACTGACCAATATCAATTTGCTCCACTTTATAAAAAGTGGAAAAAGAAAGTTTATGATTATACGAACGAGAGAGCTTCCATTAGAGCTAGAGAAATTTATCTTATCTACAAGGCTATTCTCAACATATCATTGCTACAATATTGGAACTTAATCAAGCAGAGGTATAGGGGATAATTAAAAGAAATGAGATACAGAGTATTGATACCATCTCCTATTACGCTATTGCCGGAGTTAGCCAAGGGGCGCATGTTAGTTCAAACAAGGAGTGATAAATGGATGGCGGGATGTTGATATCATACAAAGTGTTATGTGATGGGGACTTCTATAATTCTATAACTATAGAAGAGTTATTAAAAAACGAAAAAATACTCAGGCTTATCAAAAGTGAATTTGCCGCAGGGCATAGAAATATTGATATTAGTTTTGATAAGAACAATACGACTATCCAATTAGCTACACAAAAAGATATTCAAACATTCGAAGTGCGTAAAGATGATTATGCAGATGTTTTAGTTTTAGCAGAAGAAGATGCTACAGCCAAAAAGCTATTCAAGAAAGATTGTTCTATGGTTGAATTGGTTGATATCGAGACTTTTTAGTCTCCAAATGAAACTGTTTTCAAAATCAGAAATGATGTACAAGAGTTGAGAGAAAAAGAGTTCAATTCCCCTCATTCTCTAGGACGGCTGACTTTACCACATTCTCTATTATTCGTACACCCCACCGAAATTTATCCAAATAAAAACCTTTATCCAGATCAGAGATTATGACTCCGTAAGCTTTACCGGAAGTTGAATGGATAAATTTCCCATCTCCTAGATAAACCCCGCTATGGTTGATATGGTTTCTCTGAAAAGTATCAAAAAAGAGCACATCTCCTTTTTCCAACTCCTCTCTGGTAAGTTTTTTGCCGCTTTGGGATTGTCCTATTGATGTGCGTGGAATAGAAATACCAATAGTTGTAAAGAGGTAATACACAAATCCGGAACAGTCAAAATGGTCGGGTCCTGCTTTTGTAGGCTCATAACTGCTGCCCAGCTTACTTTTTGCAAGCCAGATCAGTTCGTCTACTTTACTCATGTTGCCAGTTGTATTACTCTCTTTGTCGCAATAAGGCAGATTTGTTTGCTCCTGAAGTTTGATCACGGCTATAGTTGCTTGGGCATTTGTAAAATATGTCAAAAGCATAAGAATAAAAAATTTAATAGATTTGTTTGACTTCATACAATTATCCTAAGAGTTATAGTTTGATTCTACCTAAAAAATATCCATTTTAACATTATTGTTTTTCAAAGCTTTTTTGAATTAAAAATAGTTTTGGAGAGTTCAAACCTTGTATTTCTTGACTTATATAAATTTCAAAATTTAGATCTCCTCCCGCTATTTATACTCAAAATTAAAAGAATATGTTATAATTTTACATACATTAAAATAATGTATAAGGATAAAAAATGGTAAAACATCATAACAAAGCCGTCATCATAACCGGTATCATTGGATTGATCACTACTGTTTTGGTTGGTTTTGGTGAGTTTTTATTGCATTATGATAGCTTGGGTCGTTTTGGTGCGGGCTATGAATTTTTACGCGGGATTTCTGATAACAGGACTACTACTGGACACTTCATTGGTGTACTTGCAACTCCATTTTATATTGTCGGCTTTTGGCATTTTATGAAAATGCTAGAACCCGCTGATAAACTTTGGTCACGAGTTGCATTTGCAGTAATGTCATATGGAATTATTATTGGAAACGTTTGGATAGGCTCCAGAGCAAATATCAGTGCTGTCATTAATCATGAAAATATATCAGACGCTGCCTTGCTTATCTCATTGTATGAGATGCGCTATGAAGGCTTGCTATTTATAATGAGATTGTGTCTGCTTGTGTTTTCCGGGATTTTTGTATTGCTGGTACTTTCAGGACGCAGCCATTATCCCAAATGGGTAACCTTTTTTAATCCGATCTTTTTGATTTTTGTTGCATTTGCTATTTGGGAAGCTATTCCTGCTATTGGCAACTATCTGATGCCTATCGGATTGAATTTAGCTTTTGGGCTGCTTTTTTTGATTTCGATTTATTTTTCTAACACTTTACAGGAGAAACAAAATGAATAAAACAATGAAGATAATAATGATTTTTTTAGTCATGATGGTGTTGGTCATAATGATGATGATGGGAATGTTTATCATGGACAGAAGAGATGATTACAAAGTTGATATATCCGATATCGAAATACCGACATACACGGAATCTTCAATTGAATTTCATCAGGGCAATGACAATACAAGCAGTTTGCCATTTATGGCATCAGCCATTATTGATGCAGACAATGATGGTGTTGAAGAGTTATTTTTGGGCGGAAGTCAAAATACGCCTGACGGGCTTTTCAAATTCAAAGACAATAAACTAGTAGAAATAAAAGGTGCAATGGGGATTACCAAAGGCAAGGTTGCCAGTTATGGCAGTGTTGTGCTGGATGTCAATAATGATGGAAGAGAGGATTTATTGGTTGCACGCGAGGATGGCATTTGGCTTCACATTAACATTGGTGACTCTTTTGGTGCTCAGAAAATTGCAACAATGCCTGAAGGTACCGTACCGCTATCTATAGCAATTGCGGATCTAAATCGTGATGGTGCATTTGATATGTATGTAGCGGGTTATATTCGTCATGATTTGGTTGAGGGTCAAAATATTTTTCGAGAAGGCTATGGCGGTTCAAGTAGATTGTTCATCAATAACGGTGACAACACCTTCGCAGACATGACAAAAGAATCCGGTCTAGAATATCAACATAACACCTTCCAATCTGCATTTATAGATATCGACCGCGATGGGAAAGAAGATCTGATAGTCGCCCACGACACAGGCCATGTACTCACTTGGAAAAATAAAGGTGATATGAAATTTGAACTTATAGACAATCCGACCTCGAAAAACTATAGTTACCCGATGGGACTTGGTATTACTGATTTGGATAGTGATGGTTTAGCTGATTTTTATATTTCCAATGTAGGCTCTACGCCTCCAAACTTTATGGTTCGAGGCGACTTGGCTGACGATCAGGTGAGTAATTGGAAATGGATATTACTTAAAAACAATGGTGATTTCAAATTGGAAGATATTGCTCAAAAAGCAAAAATTGCTGATTATGAATTTGCTTGGGGCGGTGTATTTGATGATCTTAATCTTGACGGTAAAGATGATTTGATCGTGTCACAAAATTATATCGCTCTGATGCCATATAAAATACCATTTCTCCGTCTAAACGGCAGAGTGCTTTTGCAAAATTCAACCGGCGAATTTGCTCCTGTTGAGAAAAAAGCAGACGTGATAAACAGAGAGTTTTCTATCTCTCCATTGACAGCGGATTTCAACAATGACGGCTATCCTGATATAGTTCACGCAAACCTCAATAGTAATTCAAAATTATTTCTTAGCAAAGGCGGAAAATCTAATTATCTCAAAATATCTCTGCCAAATAATATAGACTCTATTGCCGCAATAGTCAAAGTTGAGTTGGCAAATGGTGATGTATTGAGTCGTCCATATGTTTCAGGTGAAGGTTTATGTTCCGATAGTTCACATATTATTACTTTCGGTCTTGGCAAATCATCTGCCAAAAATATTAGTGTTGAATATATAAATGGTAAAAAAGAGGTGAAATCAGGCGATTTTATGAACGAGTTGGTTGAGCTGTAATAATGTATGGGGTTGATTGGTATATAAAAAATCCAAAAAACCTCATATCTCTCTATTTTATACTACCATCTTCATTATACTCAAAACAATAAACCTCTTTGCCATCTTTATATTTTTGTTCTCTCAATAAAGCGCCTGATTCGTAATATGCTTTAGTAATGCCATTTGGTTTGCCATCTTCATTGTACTCAAAGCAATAAACCTCATCGCCGTCTTTATATTTGCGTTCTCTCAATAAAGCACCTGATTCGTAATAATCTCTTGCAATGCCGTTTGCTTTATTATCTTTAAAATTAATTTCAGCCTGCAATGCACCCGATTCGTAATAATCTCTTGAAATACCGTTTAACTTGTCATCTTTGTAGTTTATTTCGACACGCAAAGCACCTGATTCGTCATAATATTTTGCAATGCCGTTTCTTTTGCCGTTTCTATAGTTTATTGCTCTTTGTAGAGCACCTGATTTATAATAGTATTTTCGAATACCTTCTCGTTTGTAATATTCTATTATGACATAATATATAAAAACAATCATTACTATTATAAAAATCAGCAGTTCCATCTCGTTCCTTAGATTTATTTCCAAAAATTCTATTTTAATGGTCATTATACACCCGGGCAAATAAAATCTACTTATGCTAAAGTTAATATTAAGCCAAAGATATTTCCGTTACATAAAACATGTCACTTAAGCACTCAAAAAACATGGCTTATTGTAGTAGTGCGTAAACAAGTTTATAAAAAGTGGGAAAAGAAATTTTGGAGATAATGGGATATTTGTTTTTTTGATTGTATTGTCTTGGATTGTTTAAATAGCGGTTATACCGCATTTTGTTTGATTTTATTAATTTATTGTTAGATTATATATTGGTGGAAGTGTGGGGAATCGAACCCCAGTCCTAAAACAGCTAAAACTATGACTCTACATGCTTAGATAATGTTGTTTGATTCTCATCTTGCTTGGTACAACACCCAAAACTACACAAGACCAGCCAAAAGTTCTTCTCTGGGTTTGGCGAGCCAAAGAAAAAGTCATCATAATGTGATACCTTATAATCTATCTATGAGGACACTCGATAGCAAGGCAGTCCTAAGTTAAGTTAAACTTACGCTACAGCGTAAGCAGGACGATAATTTGTATTGTTTGCGTTTAAGCATTTTGGGCCGCGTAACGGAATTGCCCAGTCCGACATGCACATAATCCATACTGCTCCAGTCGAAACCAGTCACCCCCATAAAGGAGATGTGACCAAGTTATTTTGGAAACATGAGTGAGATTGTAACACTTTTATTGCTGCTTGTCAAGTTACGAGTGTGTAAGCGGTAAATATGGATCACTGCGAGACTTTGAGAAAGTCGTGGTAACCCATTCAAACAATATCATTAGAACATGAAAAGCGTTAAGCAAATGACAACTGCTTGTCATTTGTAGCTTTGGAACCATAGGCGATGCACTTGGTGCCGCCGAAGGCTAAAGCAATCCATAAAAAAATGTCGCAAAATCTAGCGTTGCGATTCGTGAGGGTGACGATTTTTGTGCTACTTTTATAAAAAAGTAGCTAAGACAAGAATCTAAACTAAGAATCTACAATTATTCTCTCTATACGGCTATGCAATGCGCAAGTGATCTCATAGCTGATAGTATGGTAATACTTTGAGGCTATTAGGGCATCTTTCATGATACACACCTCTTCTTTATCCCCTTCGAGCGAGACAAGATCCATAGATACTTTACCTAATATCGGTCCGCTGTCATGCGTGACATATGGATCAAACGGATTGCCGCGTCTCCAACCATCTCCATAACCAATATCATAAGTAGATACCGTCATATCTTGAGGCACTTGATATTCTCCGCCATATCCTATGCGAGCACCTTTTTGCAAAGTCTTGGTAGATACACGTTTGGCATACAAGCTCATCACGGGTTTTAAGTTCATATCACCGAACGATAACGGCATATGGCTATGTCCATAAGCTCCTATTCCCAAACGCACCAAATCTTCTTCAAACTCTCCGCCGCATCGCAAAATACCGGCAGAATTATGTATATGAAACCTCACACCTTGAAAACCTTGGCTCAATATCTTCTTTTTGGCATCTTTAAAATTTTGATATTGATAGAAGTATTCACTTCCAAGCTCATCCGCACTAGCAAAATGGCTCATTACACCAACCAAGTTCAGCTCTCTTTTCTTGATAATATCAATTGCTTCATCTAGTTCACTTGCCATAATACCGTTACGATGCATACCGGTATCGACTTTGAGTTCTATGCGTGTCTCAGATGGCGCTGCTTTTAGAGCTTCGAGGGAATTTATCGTAAAAGAGAGATTTGGCTTAGGATGGATCTCTCCTCCGAGCACGATGATATCATCGAAATATTGTTCTATCTCTAATGCTTCTATATGATTGCGCACGACTGCTTTGCTGATACCAAATTCGCTAGCCAAGCGTGCCATTAATAGTGCTCCATGACCATATGCATTGTCTTTAAGCACGATAGCTATCTTATCCAATGAGCCGGTTTTTAGGGCAATTTGGCTAAGATTATGATAAAAATTTGAACGATTGAGTGTAATATATGCCATGAGCAATTATACACACATTAGTATTAACAAAAGGGATGAAATGGGCATATTTGAGATTGGTGTTGTGATTGGGATGGTAGCGACTGTTTTTGTGGTATTTTTGGTAACCAAAGAGCTTTTGAAAGCCATCAAGGATAGCAATAATGGCCGCGTAAGCGAAAAATGCGATTTGGATTAAAGGAAGAGTATGAAAAGAATGCCTGCAGAATGGGAGAAACAAAGAGCGGTTTTACTCTCTTTCCCCCACGAAAATAGCGACTGGAGCGATGATCTAAATTCAGCCCTAAGCGTATTTGTACGCATAGCTCAAGCCATTGCCTATAAACAACCGGTTTATATCGTATGTGACAACAAGGAGTCAATATCAAGTCTATTTTGCAGTACAACAAATATGACATTTATTGAGCTTCCAACAAATGATACATGGACTAGAGATTACGGTGTGATCAGTATAGAAGAAAATGGTGAGACTAAATTCCTTGATTTTACCTTTGATGGATGGGGTGGTAAATTTGACGCACATCTTGACAATGATGTCAATAAATATTTACAGCAAAAAGGATATTTCGGCACGACTCCATTTGAAACTATTGATTTTGTACTAGAGGGTGGATCATTGGAGAGTGACGGAGCTGGAACGATACTTACTACAAGCGAGTGCCTTTGCAACCCCAATAGAAACGGCGGACTTAGCAAATCAGAAGTCGAAGAGAGATTAAAAAAATATCTTGGTGCAGAACGATTTTTGTGGCTAGATCATGGTTATTTGAGCGGAGATGATACTGATAGCCATATTGACACACTAGCAAGACTTGTAAATCCTACGACAATAACTTATGTAAAATGTGATGACAAAGACGATGAGCATTATGAAGCTCTAAGCGCCATGGAAGCGCAATTGCGCGAATTCCGTACTATTGACAATGAACCTTACAACCTTGTAGCGTTGCCGATGACATCTGCGATATTTGACATAGAAGACAAAAGGCTTCCTGCTACATATGCCAATTTCCTCATCACCAATCATGCCATACTCTATCCGATATATAATGATCCAATGGATAAAGTAGCCGGCGAAGTATTCAGGGCTCTTTTCCCTGAGCGGGAGATCATACCCATTAACTGCCTACGCCTTATCGAGCAAGGCGGAAGTCTGCATTGCTCGACAATGCAAATAGCAGTATAATTTATTCTATCTGATTAAATCTCAAATTTGAAGCTAAGCTTCAAATTAGGTCTTCAGCGTGAGAGCTCTCGCGGCTAGCCGCTCTTTTGAGACCTCTAAATAAATAGAGGTCTCAATTATTCTATAGGTCCGCCATTATCTTGCGGATCGTATTGTTTGAGATCATTTGGATCTACCACACCTTCTTTACCTGTCAAATCCACTACAGATGGATCATTATAACTATTTCCGTCAAATGATGATCCTGCATCATTACGGGCACCTTCATAATCCCCGTGATCAGCTTTGCCTGCAGCTTGGCTGCTAGATTCATCCGCACCATACAATTGATCCATGGCACTCTCGGCATATGCCACAGTAATAATCCCACCTTTCCCTGTCAAAAATGACACCATCAATGCAGCCATTGAGAACACTACAATCTTTTTCATCTTACCCCTCCTCTTTCTATAACTGGAGAATATATTCTCCATAAGATGATTATATAACTTATATTATTAATTTGCAAGCAAAAAGATCCTAGATTAAATTTAGGACACCTCTATTCCCTATCCAATTACCAAAGTCAAACTATGTTAAAATATCAAAAATTACAAAGGGAAGCAATGAAAGTAGCACTGATTCAGCAGAAATACTATGGCTCAAAAGAGGCGACTATCCAAGCTACCTCGCAAATGATAAAAGAAGCTTCAATCAACGGCGCAGATCTGGTAGTGCTTCAAGAGCTTCACCAAAACGAATACTTTTGTCAAAGCGAAGATACTGCATTTTTTGATTATGCGGCCGATTTTGAAGCTGATGTAGCATTTTGGGGAGAAGTCGCCAAAGTAAACGGGGTAGTGCTGGTCACTTCTCTATTTGAACGACGCGCAGCAGGGATTTATCACAATACCGCTGTGGTATTTGAAAAAAATGGAAGCGTAGCAGGCAAATACCGCAAGATGCATATTCCAGATGACCCGGGGTTTTATGAGAAATTTTACTTCACTCCCGGGGACCTTGGGTTTGAACCTATAAATACAAGTGTTGGCCGTCTTGGAGTGCTAGTATGTTGGGATCAATGGTACCCAGAAGCTGCTAGGCTCATGAGCCTCAGAGGCGCTGATATGCTCATCTATCCGACAGCGATAGGATGGTTTGATAGCGATAGTGCCG
>Ga0265293_10005100_pt1 | contig 22339 bp, 18 predicted proteins | sample Munlanlewell138R_FD_192505 | JGI IMG/M metagenome (GOLD analysis project Ga0265293, IMG submission 192505) | Leachate microbial communities from a municipal landfill in Southern Ontario, Canada - Leachate well 138R | ecosystem: Engineered > Solid waste > Landfill > Unclassified | place: Canada... | reverse complement strand
CTGTCGTACGTGGTGACGGTGCACCTGCTGTTCGACGCGGTGGTCTTCGCGGTGCTAGTGCACGCGCACGATCCCTCGCTGTTCAACATTTTCCCGACCGCGCCATAGCACGCCCTTCCGCATGCGCCCGGGCGCGCCCGCTCCGCTGCGCGTGTCCGTCTGGCCTCCCAGGTGGTCCACCCCTCGCAATCCGTCAGTAGTGCGCGATTCAGCTCGAACATAGCCTGCACAAGTGCCGGATTGCTGGGGCTGGGCGCGGGCAAGCGGGTGCAAGCGGGTGCGCGCAGGCGGGGTCGGGCGACGCGCTCACCCCGCCCGAGCGTGCCTGCGCGAGGCAGGCGCGCTTACCCCGCGAGGAGCGACGCGATGCGGCGCACCGCCAGGTCGTAGCCCTGGACGCCGCAGCCGACGATGATGCAGTCGGCCACCGCCGAAACGTACGACTGGTGTCGGAACGGCTCGCGTGAGTACACGTTGGAGATGTGCACCTCGGCGACGAGCAACTGCACCCCGGCGAGTGCGTCTCGCAGCGCCACCGACGTGTGGGAGAGTGCGCCCGGGTTGATGATGACCGCAGAGCAGTCTTCGCGGGCCGCGTGGATCGCGTCAATGAGTTCGCCCTCGTGGTTCGACTGGAGTGAACGCACGTCGAGCCCAAAATCGTTGGCCGCGCGGGTGACGTAGGCTTCGACATCGGCGAGGGTCTCTTCGCCGTAGATCTCGGGTTCGCGGGTGCCGAGCAGGTTCAGGTTGGGGCCGTTCAGCAGTAGGATCCGTGCGGTCATGATGGGCTCCTTCGTCGCGATCGTTGCATCCATGCTACTCACAGGTCGAAGCAGGACGCACGGGTCTTGCCAGGATCGTGGCGAGGGATCGTTCGAGGTGGGCTACCGTAGACGGGTGACCGAGCAGCAGCCGAAACAGCGCAAGACCTTCGACCCCAGCACGTTCAGAGACAAGCCGGTGTCGTTCGTTCGTCGGAGCGGGCGCATCACCCAAGCGCAGGAGCGGGCCTGGGCCGATCACCACGAGTATTACGTGCTCGATATTCCGCACGGCCCAGCCGCCACGAGCGTGGCCGAGGGCGTGACGGGCGACCCCGCGACCATTTTCGGGCGGGTCGCCCCGCTGATCGTGGAGGTCGGTTCGGGGCAGGGGCACGCCATTTTGCACGCTGCCGAGTCGCGGCCGGGCACGGACTTTCTCGCGGTCGAGGTGTACCGTGCGGGCCTCGCGAGAACGATTCTGCGGGCCGAACAGTCGGGGGTGAAGAACCTTCGGTTGGCTGAGGTGAATGCTCCCGAACTGCTCGAACGGTACCTTCCCGAGGGGTCGGTGGACGAGGTGTGGGTATTCTTCCCGGATCCCTGGAAGAAGGCTCGACACCACAAGCGACGTCTCGTGAGCGACGAGTTTGCGCGCATCGTGCGTCGGGCTCTGCGGCCCGGAGGGGTGCTCCGCCTCGCGACCGACTGGGAGAACTACGCCGAGCACATGCGTGAGGTGATGGACGGGGCGGAAGGCTTCGAGCGCGCCTTCGAAGGCGAGTGGGCGGAGCGGTTCGATGGCCGAATCCTCACCGCGTTCGAGCAGAAAGGGATCGACCGCGGCCGGGAGATCCGCGACCTCGCCTACCGGCGCGTGTAGGTCGTCGCCCGCAGCCGCAGCCGCAGCACCACCTTTCGCGGGGGCGGCCAGCGGAGGGAGTACCGTGGATGTATGACCGATCCCAGCACTCACCGCGTCATCGAGCCGAGTGTGCTCTATCTCGGCACTCCGGTGTATCTCGTTGCGACGAGTAACCCCGACGGAAGCACGAACCTTGCTCCGGCGTCGAGTCACTTCGCGCTCGGCCGCATGGTCGTCCTCGGGCTCGAGGAGGGCGGGCAGAGTCTCGATAATGTGCGCCGTCACCCAGAGCTGACGGTGAATTTCCCCGAGTCATCGCAGTGGCAGCACGTGGAACGACTCGCAAGAGTCACGGGCAAGGATCCGGTGCCGGAGGAGAAACGGGCGGATTACGCGTTCGAGCCGCGGAAATTCGAGCGGGCCGGCTTGACGCCCGTTCCGTCCGAGGTCGTTGACGTGCCCCGCGTCGCCGAGGCACCGATCCAGCTCGAGGCGCGCGTGCGCCGCATTACAGACGGTGTCGCGGGCATCTACGGGCTCGTCGAGGCGGAGGTGGTGCGGGTGCACGCGGCGACCGAGATCACCGTTCCCGGCACGGATCACATCGACCCGGCGGCCTGGCATCCGCTGCTCTACGCGTACCGCCATTTCTACGACCGGGGCGGTGAGGTCGGTTGGACGTGGAAGAGCCCGGTGGTGTCGGCGCCGGAGACGGTCGAGCGGTGGGAGCAGGCGGGCGGTACGTGGAGGATCGCGGCGATTCGCGAGGGATCCGCGGACGTCGAACTTTTGCACTGCGACGGCGGCGAGACGGTGGAGCGGTTGCGGCTTGATGACCCGCGTGCGGTGCGCTGGGCGCAAGTGCAGCGGGCTGCGCAGCGCTCTACGATGAGATCATGACCGAACAGCATTCCGCGGCGCGGCCGACGATCTCCGAACGGCTCGATGGTCTCCCGTTCACGCGGGGTCACCGGAAAGTGCTGACGGGCTCAGGCATCGGGTGGGCGCTCGACGCGATGGACGTGGGCTTGATTTCGTTCATCATCGCGGCGCTCGTCGAACACTGGGGTATCACGAAGGGCGAGAGTGGACTGATCGCCTCGGTCGGTTTCGTCGGAATGGCGGTCGGTGCGAGCCTCGGCGGGCTGCTCGCGGACCGGATTGGTCGGCGTCAGGTCTTCGCGCTCACGCTGCTCGTCTACGGGGCGGCGACGGGGGCGAGCGCGCTCGTGGGAGGGATCGGGCTGCTGCTCGTGCTGCGGTTCATCGTCGGCCTGGGGCTCGGCGCAGAGCTGCCGGTCGCGTCGACCTACGTGAGCGAGTTCGCGCCCGCACGGATCCGCGGTCGGATCATCGTGATTCTGGAGGCGTTCTGGGCGGTCGGCTGGACCGCCGCGGCGCTCATCGGCTACTTCGTGGTGCCGCTCGGCGAGAACGGCTGGCGCTGGGCCTTCGCCATTGGTGCGATTCCCGCGGTCTACGCGTTCGCGGTGCGTTGGGGGCTTCCGGAGTCTCCGCGGTGGCTCGCGGGGCGGGGGCGGATGGACGAGGCGGAACGGGTCATCGCCTCGTTCGAGCGCGAGGTGGGTACCGTGCGTGCTACGCCCGTCGTGAGTTCCGCGCCGACCGCGGGTGCGGCGCAGGACGCGGAGCCTCAGGCGGTGGCTGGTGCCCAGGCGACGGGGGTGGCCGGGCAACGCGAAGGCGGATCCGGGGGGCGCGCACCCGTGCGTAAGAACCCGATCGCGGCGCTGTGGGTTCCCGAGTTCCGGGTGCGTACCGCCTCGATCTGGCTGGTGTGGTTCTGCGTCAACTTCGCCTACTACGGCGCGTTCATCTGGATCCCGAGCATCCTCGTGGACGCCGGCTTCAGTCTCGTCCGGTCGTTCGGGTTCACGCTCCTGATCACCCTGGCTCAGCTGCCCGGGTATGCGGTTGCCGCCTGGCTCATCGAGGTGTGGGGTAGACGTTTGACGCTGTCGGTGTTCCTGGTCGGGTCGGCCGCTTCGGCCATCGCGTTCGGCACGATCCACACGGAGGCGGCGATCATCGCGTCGGGGATGGCGCTCTCGTTCTTCAACCTCGGTGCGTGGGGCGCGCTGTACGCGGTCACGCCAGAGCTGTACCCGACCTCGCTCCGCGGTACGGGTGCGGGCTGGGCGGCCGGTGTCGGACGGATCGCCTCGATCGTGGCACCGCTCACGGTCCCAGTGATGCTCGTCGCGGGCGGGACCGGTCTCACATTTGGTGTGTTCGCGGTGTTCTTCGCGGTGGCGGCGATCGCGACCTGGGGGTTGATCGAACACCGAGGGAAGGCCCTCGACGACCGCTGAGCGTGCCGGTTCCCAGGACTCGCTTCCGATGCTAAGCTGGCCGTACTTCTGAATATCGGCCACCAAGTTGCAGCGGGAGAGTCCGGGTTCGTCCCGGCGCCGTAGGAGCAATCCCTCCCCGGGAATCTCTCAGGCACCCGTACCGCTGCAGCATGGCAACACTGGAAAGCCGACCGAGGGTTCCTTCCCGGTCCACCGAAGGTGCAACGGCGCTCGACCTTGGTTGTGCGCCCGAATCTCTCAGGTCCAAATCACAGTGCGGGGAGGATCCCTGACCGTACCGCGTTTCGCGCGGTCTATCCATACTTGGAGATCCTCTTGAGCATCAGCCCCGCAGCACGCGACTTCTCGGATCGCCACATCGGCGTCACTACCCCGGACGACATCGCCGCCATGCTCGACGAAGTCGGCTACGACAGCATCGACGCACTGGTCGACACCGCGGTTCCCGCGGTGATCCGCAAGGGTGAGCCACTCGACCTGCCGCCCGCCCGCAGCGAAGAGGAGATCCTCGCTGATCTGCGTGGGTTCGCGTCGCGTAACGTGCTGAAGACGCAGATGATCGGACAGGGGTTCTACGACACGCACACGCCGCCCGTGATCCTGCGCAACGTGCTCGAGAGCCCCGCCTGGTACACGGCCTACACGCCCTACCAGCCGGAGATCTCCCAGGGGCGCCTCGAGGCCCTGCTGAACTTCCAGACCATGGTCGCCGACCTGACCGGACTGCCCGTCGCGAACGCGTCGATGCTCGACGAGTCCTCCGCCGCGGCAGAAGCCGTGCTCCTCATGCGGCGCGCCAGCAAGGCTGCACCCACCGCGAAGGCCGTTGTCGATGCGAACGTCTTCCCGCAGACCCTCGCCGTGATCCAGGGGCGGGCTGCAGCGCTCGACTTCGAGGTCGAGGTCGTCGACCTCACACAGGGCCTGCCTGACGGCGACATTTTCGGTATCGTCCTGCAGCAGCCGGCTGGCGACGGATCGGTCATCGACCAGTCCGCCCTCATCGCCGAGGCGAAGGAGCGCGGTGCGATGGCCACCGTTATCGCCGATCTCCTCTCGCTGACGCTCATCACCTCGCCCGGTGAGCAGGGTGCCGATGTGGCAGTGGGTAACACGCAGCGCTTCGGCGTGCCGCTGTTCTTCGGCGGCCCGCACGCCGCATACCTGTCGATTCGCGCGGGGCTCGAGCGGGCACTGCCGGGCCGTCTCGTCGGCGTGTCCAAGGATGCGACGGGACGCCCCGCGTACCGACTCGCACTGCAAACCCGCGAGCAGCACATTCGCCGCGAAAAGGCGACGAGTAACATCTGCACCGCGCAGGCGCTTCTCGCGATCACCGCGTCGATGTACGTCGTCTACCACGGGCCGGCGGGACTCAAGGCGATCGCCGAGCGGGCCCACGCGCACGCGCGGACCATCGCGAACAGCCTCAAGGGGGCAGGGATCCCTCTGGCCACCGACTCGTTCTTCGACACGGTGGTTGCCACCATTCCGGGGCGCGCCGACGAGATCATCGCTGCTGCTGCCGAGGCCGGCATCAACCTGCGTCGCATCGACGCCGACACGGTCGGGGTGTCGACCGACGAGACGACCACCGCGGAACACGTTGCAACCGTCGTGCGCGTCTTCGGTGCGGAACTCGCCGCCCCGGTCACCGCCGGTGACTACGGCTTCGACTCTGCTCTTGTGCGCACGAGCGACTACCTCACGCACCCGATCTTCAACACGGTTCGCTCCGAGACCCAGATGCTGCGTTACCTGCGTCGCCTCGCTGATCGCGATCTGGCGCTTGATCGCACCATGATCCCTCTCGGATCGTGCACGATGAAGCTCAACTCGACCGCGGAGATGGAGTCCATCTCCTGGCCGGAGTTCGCGGGCATCCACCCGTACGTGCCCGAGGAGCAGAGCCGGGGTTGGCGCGAGCTCATCACCGATCTCGAGGGTCGCCTCGTCGAGATCACCGGCTACGCGGGCGTCTCGATGCAGCCGAACTCGGGCGCGCAGGGCGAGTACGCGGGCCTCAACGCCATCAGCGCATACCACCGCGCGAACGGGCAAGAACAGCGCACGGTGTGCCTCATCCCCGCCTCGGCGCACGGCACCAACGCCGCCTCCGCAGTGCTCGCCGGCATGAAGGTCGTCGTCGTCAAGAACACCGACGAGGGCACGATCGACATGGCGGATCTGCGCGCCAAAGTCGACGCCAATCGTGACGAGCTCGCCGCGATCATGATCACCTACCCGTCGACCTACGGTCTCTACGACGCCGACGTGCGCGAGGTCTGCGACCTCATCCACGAGGCCGGCGGTCAGGTATACATCGACGGCGCCAACATGAACGCGCTCGTCGGCCTCGCGCAGCCCGGCAAGTTCGGCGGCGACGTGTCGCACCTGAACCTGCACAAGACCTTCGCGATCCCTCACGGCGGCGGTGGCCCCGGGGTCGGCCCGATCGGAGTCGCCGAGCACCTGCTGCCCTACCTGCCGAACGACCCGACCGGCACCTACTCGGTCAGCGAGGGCGTGCCCGTCGTCGCGACGCTCTTCGGCTCGGCCGGCGTGCTCCCGATCTCCTACGCGTACATCGCCATGATGGGAGCCGACGGGCTCACTCGCGCGACCGAGACCGCGCTGCTCAGCGCGAACTACATCTCCTCGCGTCTGACCGAGCACTTCCCGGTACTCTTCACGGGCAACGAGGGACTCGTCGCCCACGAATGTATTCTCGACCTTCGCGAGCTCACCGCGAAGTCCGGGGTGACGGCCGAGGACGTTGCGAAGCGCCTTATCGACTTCGGTTTCCACGCGCCGACGCTCGCGTTCCCCGTGGCGGGAACGCTCATGGTCGAACCGACCGAGTCGGAGGATCTCGAGGAAATCGAGCGCTTCATCGAGGCGATGATCACGATCCGTGGAGAGATCGACGACGTCATCGCAGGGAAGCTGGAGATCGCCGAGTCACCGCTGCGGCTCGCCCCGCACTCGGCGGCAACCGTTGTCTCTGACAGCTGGGATCGCGGCTACACCCGTGAGGAGGCGGCCTTCCCGGTCGCACGGCTCCGCGTCGACAAGTACTTCCCGCCGGTCGACCGCATCGACGGCGCGTACGGCGACCGCAACCTCATCTGCTCCTGCCCCGCGCCCGAGGCATTCGAAAACTGAACACGGTCGGCGATGCCGAGGCAGGGTCACACCGCCTCGGCGTCACCGCCGCGACCCCGCGGAATCTTCCGATGAAAGGACACCTGATATGACCGCGACGAAGCACACTCCGCTTCACGCCGAGCACGAAAAGCTTGGCGCGTCGTTCACCGACTTCGGCGGCTGGGATATGCCGTTGAAGTACGGTTCCGAACTCGCCGAGCACCGTGCGGTGCGTGAAGCAGCCGGGCTGTTCGACCTCTCACACATGGGCGAGATCCGCGTCACCGGCCCCGACGCCGCGGTGTTCTTGAACACGGCCCTCGCCGGGAACCTCGGAGTGGTCGCGGTCGGTCGCGCAAAGTACTCCCTCATTCTCGATGCAGACGGCGGCATCATCGACGACCTCATCAGCTACCGGCTCGCCGACGACGAGTTTCTCGTCGTGCCGAACGCCGGAAACGCGCCCGTCGTGGCCGAGCTGTTCGCGGAGCGCTCAGCCGGTTTCGATGTTGTCGTCACCGACGAGTCCGGCGAGACGAGCCTCGTCGCCGTGCAGGGGCCGGCATCGGTCGAGATCCTGAAGCAGGTCGTGCCCGCAGAACAGCACGCCACGGTCTCGGAGATGAAGTACTACTCCGCGGTCACTGTCACCGTCGCGGGCATCGAGACGCTGCTCGCCCGCACCGGGTACACCGGTGAAGACGGCTTCGAACTGTACGTTCCGAACGACCGCGCCGTCGAACTGTGGGAGGTGCTGCTCGCCGCGGGTGAGCCGCTCGGGCTGATTCCCGCCGGGCTCGCCTCACGCGATTCGCTGCGGCTCGAAGCGGGCATGCCGCTGTACGGCAACGAGCTCAGCCGCGAGGTCACCCCGTTCGAGGCGGGTCTCGGACCGGTCGTCTCCTTCAAGAAGGAAGAACGCTTCGTCGGTCGCGACGCGCTCGAGGCCAAGCGTGACGAGCAGCCCGAACGGGTGCTCGTCGGCCTGCGAGGCGCGGGAAGGCGCGCCGGGCGAGCCGGGTACGCGGTGCTCGCCGACGGCGAGACGGTCGGTACTGTCACGAGCGGCCAGCCCAGCCCGACGCTCGGCTACCCGGTGGCTCTCGCCTACGTGAAGCCCGAATTCTCAGAGACCGGCACGCAGCTCGCAGTGGATCTGCGCGGTAAGGCAGAGCCCTTCGAAGTAGTCGCGCTTCCCTTCTACAAGCGCGCGTAATCACCGTGGCGTGAGAACATCAACATCCCCCTACACACTCCCGAACAGGAAAGAAGCATCATCATGAGCAAGGTACAGGCAGGACTGCGCTACTCGGCGGAGCACGAGTGGATCAATAGCGAAAACCCCGCAACGGTCGGCGTCAGCGAGGTCGCAGCCGACGCGCTCGGCGAGGTCGTCTACATTGAGCTGCCCGAGGTCGGCGCCACGATCGAGGCCGGCTCCGTGATCGGCGAGATCGAGTCGACGAAGTCGGTCTCCGAGCTCTACACCCCGGTTTCGGGCGAGGTCATCGAGGTCAACGAGGCGGTCGTCGACGACCCGGCGATGGTGAACTCCGATCCCTATGGTGCCGCGTGGCTCTTCAAGGTCGCGGTCACCGAGGAGGGCCCGCTTCTCACGGCTGAGCAGTACGCGGCGGATAACGGGGCCGAGCTGTGACGCGCTTCGAGCAGATCGTCTCTCCCTCGCTGAACGAACCGATCGCGTCGCTCGATCCTGAGGTCGCGCAGCGCATCGACGCTGAGCTCGCGCGTCAGCGCCGTGGCCTCGAAATGATCGCCTCCGAAAATCACACCGCGGTCGGTGTGATGCAGGCGCAGGGATCGGTTCTGACGAACAAGTACGCTGAGGGTTACCCCGGCCGGCGTTACTACGGTGGCTGCGAAGAGGTCGACGTCGTCGAGCAGCTCGCGATCGACCGCGTGAAGGCGCTCTTTGGGGCGGGCTTCGCGAACGTGCAACCGCACTCGGGTGCCCAGGCGAACGCGGCAGTGATGCACGCGCTGATCCGCCCGGGGGACACGATCCTCGGGTTGAATCTCGCGCACGGCGGGCACCTCACCCACGGCATGAAGATCAACTTCTCGGGCCGCCTCTACAACGTCGCCGCGTACAGCGTCGATGAGGAGACGCTCACCGTCGACATGGACGAGGTCGAGCGCCTCGCCCGCGAGCACCGGCCGCAGCTCATTATCGCCGGCTGGTCGGCCTACCCGAGGCAGCTCGATTTCGAGCGGTTCCGGGCGATCGCCGACGAGGTCGGTGCCTACCTCATGGTCGACATGGCGCACTTCGCGGGCCTTGTTGCCGCCGGTCTGCACCCGAACCCTGTGCCGCACGCGCACGTCACCACGTCGACCACGCACAAGACCCTCGCGGGCCCGCGAGGCGGCATCATCCTGTCCAACGACCCGGAGATCGCGAAGAAGATCAACTCCGCGGTGTTCCCGGGACAGCAGGGTGGCCCGCTCGAGCACGTCATCGCTGGAAAAGCGGTGTCGTTCAAGGTTGCGGCGAGTGAGGAGTTCGCGGAGCGCCAGCGTCGCACCCTGCGTGGCGCCGAGATCCTCGCAGAGCGGCTCACGCGCGAGGACGTGAGTGCGCGCGGGATCAGCGTGCTCACCGGCGGCACCGATGTGCACCTCGTGCTCGTGGATCTGCGCAATTCTGAGCTCGACGGTCAGCAGGCGGAGGACCTGCTCGCTGCCGTCGAGATCACGGTCAATCGCAACGCCGTGCCGTTCGACCCCCGCCCGCCGATGGTCACCAGTGGCCTGCGTATCGGCACGCCGGCGCTCGCAACCCGCGGGTTCGGTGAGGAGGCCTTCGTCGAGGTCGCCGACGTGATTGCGGAGACGCTCATCGCCGGCACCGCCGATGGCGGAGCTGATGAGGCGACACTTGCGGCGCTGCGCGATCGCGTGACGGCACTCGCTGACGCGCACCCGCTCTACCCGACCGTCGGCAACCTGGCGTAGTACGGAGATCACGTGGCAATCAGCGTCTTCGACCTGTTCAAGGTCGGCATCGGCCCTTCGAGTTCGCACACTGTCGGGCCGATGCGTGCGGCGCAGCTTTTCGTTGCGCACCTCGATCGGGCGGGGCTGCTGGATGCCGTTCGGGAGCTGCGAGTGGACCTGTACGGTTCACTCGCAGCCACCGGCAAGGGCCACGGCACCTTCACCGCCGTGCTCCTCGGGCTCGAGGGATACGACCCCGAGACGGTGCTCCCCGAGGAAGTCGATGACGCACTCGCTCGTATCGAGGAGTCTGGGCAGCTGCGCATGGGCGAGCAGCTCGGTCGCGCCCCGGTCGTCATCAATTTCAGCGTGCCGGATATCGTGCTCCGACCACTCACCGTGCTGCCGCGGCACACGAATGGCATGCGCTTCGAAGTGCTCGATGCCGAGGGTGAACGGATCGACGAGGAAAGGTACTATTCGGTCGGTGGTGGGTTCATCGTCCGCGATGGCGCGGAGGAGACCGTCAAGGACCGGCTGGAATCCACGATCGCCGAGCAGCCGTTCCCGTTCGCGACGGGCGTGAGGCTGCTCGAGCACACGCAGGCGACAGGGATGTCGATCGCCGAGGTGATGCTCGAGAACGAGAAGTCTCGCCGAGATGAGGCTGAGATCCGCGCAGGTCTCGCGCACATTTGGGAGGTGATGGAGGGCTGCAAGGATTCGGCCCTCCTGCGCACCGGTGTGCTTCCGGGCGGCTTGAACGTACGCCGTCGCGCCCCCGAGTGGCATCGGCGGTTGACGGAACAGGACCCCGACCGGGATCCGCGATACTGGCAGGAATGGACGAATCTCGTGGCGCTCGCCGTCAATGAGGAGAACGCGTCAGGCGGACGCGTGGTGACGGCGCCGACGAACGGTGCCGCCGGGATCATCCCCGCGGTGCTCTTCTACGCGACGCACTACACTCCTGGCGCGGGGGAGTGGAGCGAGGAAGAGAAGCAGCGGAACATCGCCGACTTCCTGCTCGCAGCAGCCGCGGTCGGAGTGCTGTACAAGGAACAGGCGTCAATCTCGGGCGCTGAGGTGGGGTGCCAGGGAGAGGTGGGCTCTGCGTCATCGATGGCGGCCGCGGGCCTGGCTCAGGTGCTTGGCGGAACCCCGGAGCAGGTCGAGAACGCCGCTGAGATCGCGATGGAGCACAACCTGGGGCTCACGTGCGACCCGATCGGCGGGCTTGTGCAGATTCCCTGCATCGAACGCAACGCGATCGCAGCCTCGAAGGCGGTGAACGCTGCGAAGATGGCACTCATGGGTGACGGCGAGCATCACGTGAGTCTCGACGAGGTGATCATCACGATGCGGGAGACCGGCCGCGACATGAGCGACAAGTACAAGGAGACTGCGATGGGGGGTCTCGCCGTTAACGTCGTGGAGTGCTGACCTCTTCACTTTCTGCGCCGCTGACGAGAGTTTCCTCGCCGAGCACCGCCAGCGCGGTGGCCATGCCACCCGAGAGCGAAGCCGAGTCGAACCCGGCCTGGGTGAGGATGCGGTGGGTGAGGTGTGAGCGCACCCCTGAGCCGCAGAGCACCCGCACCGGACGGCCCGCAGCCGCGCGGCGCACTTCCTCGAGTCGCTCGCGCAGCTCGAGGTGCGGAACGAGCAGTGCGCCCGGGAGGTGACCGGCCGAGTACTCTTCGCGGCTGCGCACGTCGAGGATGAGGGATCCGCTGCGAAGCTGCTCCCACTCCTGCGCGTACCAGAGTCGTAGGGTGCCGTCGAGCACGTTCTGACCCACCATGCCCACGAGGTTCACGGGATCCTTCGCGCTGCCGTAGACGGGTGAGTACGCGAGGTCGAGGTCGATGAGGTCATCGACCGTGAATTCCGCTCGGATTGCCGTGGCGAGCACATCGATCCGCTTGTCGACGCCGTCCTGGCCGACTGCCTGTGCGCCGAGGAGTAGCCCGTCTTTCGCGCGGACATGCACGATGAGAGACATCTGCTTCGCGCCAGGGAAGTAGCCCGCGTGATGGGCGGGATGCAGGTGCAGGGTGTGGAACTCGATCCCTGCATGATTCAAGCTGGCGCGGTTTGCGCCCGTGAGTGCGGTGGTGAGGTCACCGACCCGAACGATCGCGGTGCCAAGCGGACGAGGGATCGGCCGCGCCGAATCAGGGCGGAGAATGTGGTCGGCGATGAGCCTGCCCGCACGGTTGGCCGGGCCCGCGAGTGCGACCGGCCGGCGTGCCCCGGTCACGGGGTCAACAGAGATGACGGCGTCACCCGCCGCGTAGATGTTGCGGACGCTGGTCCGCCCGCGCTCGTCGACGATGATCGCGCCGCGTTCGCAGGCGATGCCCGCCGCCTCGAAGATCGCGGTATCGGGGCGAACCCCGACGGAGAGAACGACGATGTCTGCATCGAGACGGTGACCGTCCGAGAGCACCACGGAGTCGAGCGATGCACCCGGCTCGATGGCGGTTGCCGCGGTGCCGTCGTGCACGCGGATGCCGAGGCGGCGCAGTTCCCAGGTGATCGCCGCAGCCATTTCTTCCTCGAGCGGCGGCAGCACGTGCGGGGCGAACTCGACGAGCTCGACGTCGAGGCCCTGCAACCGCAGTGCCTCGGCGGCCTCGATCCCGATGAACCCTGCACCGAGCACCACCGCACGAGTCGCGCCAGCGGCGATGCGCTCGCGGAGGCCGACGGCGTCCCCGACCGTGCGCAGCGTCGTGACCCTGGGGGAGTCGAGGCCCTCGATGGGCGGGCGTGCCGCGGTCGCACCCGGAGCGAGCACGAGAGCATCATAGGTGAGCTGTTCGACGCGGGGGGATCCCTCGCCATCGAGCCGCACCGACAACGTCTTAGCAGTGGAATCGAGATCGATGACCTCGTGCCCCACCCGCACGTCGAGGTCGAGACTTTCTCTGAGCGATGCGGGTGTGTGGAGCAGCAGGTCCTCTTCCGCCTGGATTTCCCCGCCCACGTAGTAGGGCAGGCCGCAGTTCGCGAAGGAGACGTGTTCGCCACGTTCAAGCACGATGATTTCGGCTTGCTCGTCAAGTCTCCTTGCTCGTGCGGCCGCACTCATTCCTGCGGCGACGCCGCCGACGATGACGATTCTCACAGTGACTCCTCTGCGATGAGACTCGCGGGATTGCTGGTGATCAGTTGGTGATCAGTTGGTGACGATCTCGATGCCGGTCGTCGTCGATGCGTCTTCAACCGAGCCGAGGTTGGTCGTCCCGTTGATGCCGGCCTGCTCCATGAGTGCGATCGCCTGACCGGAGCGGTTGCCCGAGCGGCAATACACGACGTACTCGGCATCAGGGTCGAGGTTCGGAATCGCGGCGGCCAACTCACCCGAGTTGAAATCGAGCAGGCGGGCGCCCTCGAGGTGTCCGGTCGCGAACTCCTCGGGAGTGCGAACATCGAGGATGATGGTGTCTTCGCCGATGGTGACCGGCGCGCTGGCCGCCGCCGGTGAGCAGGCGGACAGCCCGATCGCCGAAGCGATGAGCATGGCCGGTAGGAGGGCCGCGGTGATGAGCTTCTTCGGGTTCACAGGGTGTTCCTCGATTGAATTAGTTGCACTGGCAGCGGTCGGCTTGGGGGACGCCGGCGAGTGCCTCTTCGATGTGCTGTCCGCAGCCAGACCAGGTCGGCTTGTTGCAGCTGGGGCAAGTGACTCGTGCGCACATGGTGTTGATCCTTTCGACGTGTGATTCTCTAAAACAGAATACCCCGAGGGGTATCGTCTCAAGAAAAACTATACCCCCTGGGGTATCATGTGTGTCAAGTCGTAATCGGCGAGCGGGCATTCCGCCAGCAGTCGATGAAGGGGGCAGTGAGAATGAAAAACATTGAGTCGAACGCGCCGGTCTATGACGCGGAGGCGAAGCGCAAAGTCGTGAACCGACTGCGTCGAGCACACGGACAGCTTGCCGCGGTCATCGACGCCGTCGAGACCGACGCCCACTGCCGCGACATTGTGCAGCAGCTCTCAGCGGTGTCGAAGGCGCTCGATCGGGCCGGCTTCCTCGTCATCTCGACTGCACTCAAGGAGTGCCTGACCGATCCCGACGGGGACGGCACGACGCAACCGGAAGAGCTCGAGAAGCTCTTCCTCTCGCTCGCCTAGGAGCGGCGCGAGCCGGGCTGTCTCGTTGTCCAGCCGTGGCGAAGAAGTGCGCTAGGCTGGTCTGGTCGCCGCTGCTCGCCTCCGTAGCTCAGGGGATAGAGCGCCGGTTTCCGGTACCGTAGGTCGGGGGTTCGAATCCCTCCGGGGGCACGAGCGACACAAGCGGGTCTGACTGGTAGAAATGCTGGTCGGGCCCGCCTTTCTTGTTACTGAGCTGGTGGGCTCGGAACTGTCGTGGTTTTGTACCGTAGGTCACGTGGGGCACACATCGTTCTTGGGTCTTCTCCGGAGATTCCGAAGCGGCCCCGATACCGTGGAGGTATGCGAGGTCGACAGCTATGAGCCCACGTGCCCTGTTCCGAACGTTCGCGACCGCCGAGGCCTTCACCTGGGCCGGCCTGATCGCCGCGCTCATCCTGCGTGCAACGGGGGTCACCGATGCGGTGGTGCCCGTCGCCGGAGGGCTGCACGGCTTCGTGTTTCTCACCTACTGCGTAGTTACGGTGTTCACCTGGGTGAATCAGCGGTGGCGGGCCTCGACCGGCATCCTCGGGTTGGTGCTCGCGGTCGTGCCGTTCGCGACGGTCCCGTTCGAGATTGTGCTCGATCGCCGGGGGCTCCTCACCGGGCCGTGGCGGTTGCGTCCGGGCGGGGAAGATCCCTCAGGGTTCGTCGAGCACGCGCAGGCCTGGGTGCTGCGCAGACCGTGGAGCTCCGTAGGGATCCTGGTGCTCGCCGTCGCCATCGTCTTCGTCGTGCTGCTGTGGCTCGGCCCGCCAATCCCGAAGCCGGCAATGGTCCTTTAGAGTTGCTCCATGAGCATCCTCATCATCGGTGCGATGGTCGCGGTCCTGGTGTGGGCCCTGCTCAGCGAACGCTTGCATCGGTGGCACCTGTCGGGCCCTGTCGCGATGGTGCTGTGCGGTGTCGTCGTGGGGTTCTTCCTGTCGGGCCAGATTGCCGGTGAACTCAACACGGATCTCGCTGAACGCTCCGTCGAGCTGATCCTGTCGATCATCCTGTTCGTGGATGCGACCGAGATCCGAGGAGGGTTCCTGGCGGGGGAGAAGAGCCTCGTGGCGAGGCTGCTCGGGATCGCCCTCCCACTCTCACTCATCGCGGCGGTGCTGGTCGGAGTGCCCCTCCTCGGAACGCACTCGTTCACGGTTGTGCTGATCGTCGCGCTCGTCGTCATGCCGATCGACTTCGCGCCGGCTGTCGGGATGCTTCGCGACGAGCGGCTGCCGCGTCGACTACGTCACGGGCTCGCGATCGAGAGCGGATACGCTGACGCGCTCCGTTCACCAATCTTCGCGGTCGCGATCCTTGCAGCCCAGCAGCCTGAAATCGATCACTCCTGGCTCGACATCCTCCAGCACGCACTTCCGGAGGTCGGGTTCGCGCTCATCGTCGGCATCGGAGTCGGCGTCGCGGCCGGATTTCTCGCGCGTGCGGCGCTCGCGAAAGCCTGGACGACGCGGCACGCCGTCGGCATCGGCATGGTGCTGATCCCGTTGATCGCCTACGCCGGAGCCACATCACTCCACGGCAACGGCTTCCTCGCGGCCTTTCTCGCGGGCATCGCCTACAAGCGGGTACGTGTGCGGCGCGAGGCGACGGGCGATGCGGTGCTCCGCGGCGAGGTCGCGTTGCTCGACGGCATCGGTACGGTCGCGTCGCTCTTCATGTGGTTCGTCTTCGGCGCCGCCTCGGCGCTCGTCTTCCTTACACCGGCGCGGTGGTCGATCCTGATCTTTGCGCTGCTGGCCCTCACCTTGCTGCGATTCATTCCCGTGCAGATCGCGTTCCTCGGAAGCCACACACCGGCGAGGGATCGCCTCGCACTCGGTGTTCTTGGCCCCCGTGGGACCTCCACCATCATGTTCGGTCTGCTCGCCTTCAACGCGCTGCCCGACGAGCAGGCGAACATCGTGCTCTACGCAATGGTGGTGACGGTGCTCTCGAGTATCGTTCTGCACGGCTTCTTCGGTCCGCAGCTTGTGGGACGGTTCACCTCGGATCGCCGGCCCGCGCCGCAGCGAAGCACAGGCTGACGCGGAGTTTTCCCCCACGCTGCGGCGACTAGACTGGTCCCTCGTGACGCCACAAGAACTCGCCAGCGCCCTCGCCCGCATCCTCTCCGACATCGTCGCCGACCGAGGCGCCGACGTCGAGGTCACCGAGCTGGATACGCAGGTGGAGCGTCCGAAGAACCGTGAGCACGGCGACTGGGCCTCGAACGCGGCTATGAAGTTCGCGAAGCGGCTCGGTATGAACCCGCGCGAACTCGCGCAGGAGATCAGTGCACGGGCCGCCGAGATCGATGGGGTCGCGAGCGCGGACATCGCGGGTCCCGGCTTCATCAACCTCACCCTCGACGCAGCAAGCGCCGGAGAAACGGCCCGTCGCGTCGTCGAGGCCGGCGAGAGCTACGGCCGCAGTGAGCAGCTTGCAGGCCAACGGATCAACATGGAGTTCGTCAGCGCCAATCCGACGGGCCCGCTCCACATGGGCCACACTCGCTGGGCCGCTCTCGGGGATTCCACCGCGCGGGTACTCAGGGCCGCGGGCGCAGAGGTGGCGAGCGAGTATTACATCAACGACGCGGGCGCGCAGATGAACAAGTTCGGTCGGTCCGTGCTTGCCGCAGCGCTTGGCGAAGACGCACCCGACGACGGCTACCCGGGCGAGTACATTCGCGAGCTCGGCAGGGCAGCCGCCGCGCAGATCCCGGGCCTTGCCGACCTGGCCGCCCGCGACCGCGATGCCGCCCTCGAACAGGTGCAAGAGCTCGCCTACCAGCAGCAGCTCGCGGAGATCAAGGACTCCCTTGAACGCTTCAACGTGCACTTCGACGTGTACTTCTCGGAGCGCACGCTCCACGAACCCGGGCCTGCGGGCGGGCCCAGCGCGATCGAGACCGCGGTCGACCGCCTCCGCGAGCAGGGCCACGTGTTCGAGGAGGATGGTGCGATCTGGGTGCGCACCACGGACTTCGGAGACGACAAGGATCGCGTATTCACGCGCGGCAACGGCGTGTACACCTACTTCGCGGCCGACGCTGCCTACTACCTGTCGAAGAAGGATCGGGGATTCGGCGAGAAGATCTACCTGCTCGGTGCCGACCACCACGGCTACATCGGTCGGCTCACAGCGATCGCCGGTGCCGCCGGCGACAACATCGAGACCGACATCACGGTGCTCATCGGTCAGCTCGTCAACCTGAACGGGGCGCGCCTGTCCAAGCGCGCGGGCAACATCGTCGAGCTCGACGATCTGCTCGAGTGGCTCGGGTCGGACGCGCTGCGCTACTGGCTCGCCCGATACCCTGCCGATTCACCACTGTCGCTCGACGGTGAAAAGCTGCGCAGCCGGACGAACGACAACCCGGTGTTCTATGTGCAGTACGCGCACGCACGCACCTGCGCCGTCGACCGCAACGCAGCAGCCGCCGGAGTGCGCCGCGAGGACGGGTTCGCGCCCGAGCTTCTCACGCACGCGACGGAGGCCGAGCTGCTCGGCAAAATCCAGCAGTACCCGGGTATCGTCGCCGGCGCGGCCGAGCTGCGGGAGCCGCACCGCATCGCCCGCTTCCTCGAGGAGCTCGCGGCTGCCTACCACCGCTGGTACGACAACTGTCGAGTGATCCCTATTGGTGACGAACCGGTCGAGGCGCTGCACCGCACCCGACTGTGGTTGAACGACGCGTCCGGACAGGTGCTGCGGAACGGGCTCGACCTGCTCGGCGTCTCCGCTCCCGAGCGACTGTAACCCGAGCGCATGGTGTGGGTGAAGCGCCTGCTCGGCGTCATCCTCGCGATCGCGCTCGTCGTCGCTGCCGGCGAGATCGCCCTGCGACTCATCATCCCGGGGGTCATCGCCGATGAGATGAGGGGACAGCTCGGCTTGAGCCAGGACCATCCGGTCGACGTCTCGCTTCGCGGCTCAACGCTGGTGCACGCCGCGCAGGGAAGGATCGGCGCGGTCTCGGTAACGATCCCAGACGCCCCGCTGATCGAAGGGCTGCGTGCGGACGCTTACCTCGCGGCTGAGTCGGCGCCGTTCGATCTGACCGCGGGAGACATCGTCGGCGGAACGGCAGGGCTCACACTTCGCCCCGATCAACTCGGACCCGCGCTCGCGATCCTCACGAGCGACATCGTCGATTCCGGGGAGGTGCGAGACGGTTCGATTCGAGTCGGCCGGACCATGGATATTCTCGGCCAGCAGGTGCCGTTGTCGGCAACGCTTCGCCTCGAAATCGTCGATGGGGGAGACGTGCTCGTCACCCCGGAAGGCTTGAACGCGGCCGGTTTCGACCTCACCGCCGAACAGATCGCTCAACTCGTCGGGCCGGTGCTGGAGCCACTGCTCCAGCCCAGAACGGTGTGCGTGCGCGACCGCCTGCCGCGCGGGATCGAACTCACGAATGTCACGCTTTCGAGCACCGGATCGGCGACGCTCGAGGCGACGCTCGCACCCACGTTGATGTCGGATCCTTCGCAGTTCGAGAACGGGAGTTGCGCTTAGCTTCTCACGGGCGGGAACGAGCCGTTCACCGTATAGAATGGTGTGGTTCGACCTGGGGCTACCGCCCCCGTTCGCGCGGCTTCAGGGGCCAATCCGGGTCCGCTCGCCACCGGCTGCTCAGCGGCCATTCCGAGCGTGAACGCCACCCCGACCGCAGCAGGAGCGACGCGAATGACGGATGAGACGACCGCGGCCGACCCGAACGGGATCGACCCGCGCGTGTTCCCGCCCACGGCTCGACGCGGGCGCGAGTGCCGGCAAATGAAGATTGCTGGCGTGCGTGCCACCGAGCTCGTGGAGCGTTACGGGTCGCCGCTGTATGTGATCGATGAGGGATCCGCGCGGGCCCGCGCGCGGGAGGTGCGGGAGGCGCTGCAGCGAGAGTCGGCCCGCATCGGCACCGAGGCGACCGTCTACTACGCCGGAAAGGCGTTCTTGTGCGTCGATGTCGCCCGGTGGATGGACGAGGAGGGCCTCGCCATTGACGTCGCGAGCGGCGGTGAACTCGCAGTGGCGCTCGTCGCCGGTGTGGACCCCGCACGCATTGGTTTTCACGGGAACAACAAATCCGTCGCGGAGATCGAGCGCGCCGTTTCAGTCGGCGTTGGCACGATCATTCTCGACAGCCCGATCGAGATCGAGCGGGTAGCTGCCGCGGCCAGCTCGGCCGGCGTCGTTCAGCGTGTGCGGCTCCGAGTGAACAGTGGCGTACACGCCTCCACGCACGACTTCCTCGCCACCTCACACGAGGATCAGAAGTTCGGGCTGCCGCTCAGGGCGGCGCCAGACCTCGTGCGTGAGATTGTGAAGCACGACAGCCTCGAGTTCGTCGGCCTGCACTGCCACATCGGTTCACAGATCTTTGCGACGGAGGGGTTCCGGGAGTCCGCGCGCCGTCTCCTCGGCAGCTACGGTGAGCTCGCGAAGATCGCGGGCCGGCCGATCCCTGAACTCAACCTCGGAGGCGGATTCGGGATCGCCTACACGAGCGCCCAGGCGGATGCGGTGCCGGCTGTCGACGATATCGCGCGTGAGCTCGCCGACATTATCGTCGACACGGTCGCCGAGCTCGGCATCGACCTGCCGAAACTCGCGTTCGAGCCCGGGCGCAGCGTGATCGGCCAGTCCGGAGTCACGCTCTATACAGTCGGCACCACCAAGGCTGTGGAACTCGCAGGATCCGATGCTGGCGGGGACCCGGAAGATCTCGGGTTCGCGGAGCGGCTCTACGTGAGCGTCGACGGGGGAATGAGCGACAACGCGCGGCCCGCGCTCTACGGCGCCGACTATCAGGTGCGGATCGCAAACAGGGTGAGCGACGTCCCAGCGGCGCTCGTGCGCGTCGTCGGGAAGCACTGCGAATCCGGAGATATCGTGGTGCAGCGGGATCTGCTGCCCGGAGACGTTCGCCCCGGCGATACCCTCGCGGTCGCGGCAACCGGCGCGTACTGCTGGTCCCTGTCGAGCAATTACAACTATGTGCCCCGGCCGCCGGTGATCGCGGTCCGCGACGGGCAAGCGAAGATGATCGTGCGCGGCGAGACCGAGGCGGATCTCATCGCGAAGAGTGTGACGAGCGCAAGCTACGAGAACGGAGAACAGAATTGAACGGGTACCGTGACCTTCGCGTTGCGCTGCTGGGCTGCGGCTCGGTCGGCGCCCAGGTGGCCAGGCTGATCCTCGAAAATGGCGATGAGCTCGCCGCCCGGGTGGGTGCGCGCCTCGAGCTCGCCGGAATCGCGGTGCGCGACCCCGAAGCGAAGCGAGACGTCGAACTGCCGCGGGAGCTCTTCACCACCGACGCGGAACGGCTCGTGCAGAGCGCCGACATCGTGATCGAACTCATGGGTGGCATCGACCCGGCTCGCGACCTCATTCTGCAGTCGCTGCAGGGCGGAGCGGACGTGGTGACCGCGAACAAGGCGCTCATCGCCGCCCACGGACCGGAACTGGCGAGCGCCGCAGAGCAGGTCGGCGCTCAGCTCTCTTACGAGGCGGCCGTTGCAGGCGCGATCCCGATCATCCGACCCCTCGTGTGGAGCCTCGCGGGCGACCACATCACGCGCGTGATGGGAATCGTCAACGGCTCGACGAACTACATCCTCGATCGCATGGATCGCTTTGGTGACAGCGCCGAAGACGCGATGCGCGTCGCAAGCGAACTCGGGTTCCTCGAGGCCGACCCAACCCTCGACGTCGAAGGGTACGACGCTGCCCAGAAGGCCACGATCCTCGCGAGCATCGCCTTCCACACCGATGTGCCGGTGGATGCGGTCTACCGTGAGGGCATCACCTCGGTGACGGCTGAGCAGATCGAAGCCGCCAAGCACGCCGGCTACGTGATTAAACTGCTTGCGATCGCCGAGCGGATACAGGCGGCCGACGGCACCGTCGGCGTCTCCGCGCGCGTCTACCCGGCACTCATCAGCCGCGACCATCCGCTGGCGGCGGTGCACGGAGGAAAGAACGCCGTATTCGTCGAAGCGGAGGCTGCCGGCGAGCTCATGTTCTACGGTGCGGGCGCCGGAGGGATCGAGACGGCATCCGCGGTGCTCGGAGATGTCGTTTCCGCGGCTCGACGCCACGTCGCGGGCGGCCCGGGCATCCCGGGGTCGCAGCACGCGGACCTGAGCATCCTGCCCGTCGGTGAAGTGAACACCGCCTACCAGATCATGCTCGAGGTGCGTGACGAACTCGGTGTGCTGGCGACCATCGCCGGGATGCTCGCGCAGCACGGAGTATCCGCCGCCAGCGTCGAGCAGCCCGTCACACAGCAGGCCGAGGGGCGGGCGCGACTCGTCATCGGCACCCACCGTGCCCGTGAAGCCGATCTCGCCGCCATGGTGGAGGCGCTGCGCGAAAGCGACGTGGTGCTCGAAGTCACGAGCGTGCTTCGGCTCGAGGGCGACGCGTGAGCGGCGCACGCGCCGTTCGCGTGCGCGTCCCGGCCACCAGCGCCAATCTGGGGCCGGGGTTCGATACGCTCGGGCTCGCGCTCGCCTACGGCGACGAACTTGTCGCGACCACGCGGCAGACGCCCGGTGCCACGGTCGAGGTGCACGGGGTCGGCGAGGGCGAAGTGCCCACCGACGAGAGCAACCTCGTCGTGCAGTCCGCAGCCCACGTGTTCGAACGACTCGGACGTGAACTCCCGGGGCTCGACGTGCGGGCGGAGAACAGGATCCCTCACGGCCGCGGCATGGGCTCTTCAGGCTCGGCGATCGTCGCCGGTGTCATGATCGCCGCCGGTCTGCTTGCCAGTGACCCGACCGCACCCCTCGTCTTGACCGAGACGCAGCTGCTCGAATTCGCAACCGAACTCGAAGGGCACCCCGACAATGTGGCCCCGGCGCTCTTCGGTGGGCTCACGATCGCGTGGACGACCGACGCGGGGCCCCGCTCAAAGCAGCTCCTCGTGCACCGTGGCGTGTACCCGCTCGTGCTCGTGCCGAACTTCCGGATGTCGACCGCCCTCGCACGCAGCTTGCAGCCCGAGCAGGTGCCGCACGCCGACGCGGTGTTCAACGTCTCCCGCTCGACGCTGCTCGTCGCTGCCATGACGCAGAGCCCCGAGCTGCTGCTTGAAGCGACG
>Ga0265293_10005099_pt1 | contig 22346 bp, 22 predicted proteins | sample Munlanlewell138R_FD_192505 | JGI IMG/M metagenome (GOLD analysis project Ga0265293, IMG submission 192505) | Leachate microbial communities from a municipal landfill in Southern Ontario, Canada - Leachate well 138R | ecosystem: Engineered > Solid waste > Landfill > Unclassified | place: Canada... | reverse complement strand
TTCTTTACACATTGAACATGAAAATGGAGAACTAGAACATAAGGAATTTTTAGCAGACCATACAAAAGAATGGACCTTGGATTTAGTAAAAGCATTAATACAAGATATTCCAAAAGGTGCTCAAAGCCTAGCCTATAACATAGCTTTTGAAAAGGGGATAATAAAGAATTTAGCATTAAAACATCCTCAATATTCTGATGCCCTAATGGATATTCATGATAATATGAAGGACCTTATGATTCCCTTTAAAAACCACTGGTACTATAATGCTAATATGCAGGGAAGCTATTCTATTAAGTATGTTTTACCAGCCCTATTTCCCAATGAAGAAAGCCTGAAGTACGAAAACTTGCAAGGGGTTCAAAGAGGAGACCAAGCCATGTCAGCCTTTAGGCTTTTAAAAGATTTAGATGAAAACAGGGTAAAAGAAATAAGAAAGCAATTGCTGGAATATTGTAAACTAGATACCTATGCCATGGTAATGATATTAAGAAACCTAAGGAGTTTTACATGAGTGACAGACAAAAAGAAGATGATAAGGCCGAATTTAGACATAAAATCATAAAAACAATAGTAATAGTAATTTTATTCATTATAATTAGTGGAATATGGATTTATTTCAAGTTTTTTTCTTAGTTTATGCAAGTTATTAGTGTCATATTCTATAGGATTATCTTGGAAATTATCATATAATTAGGACAAGAGATAAATTTATTGGAGTGATTTATGGAAATGTTAAAAAACAAGGTTGCAATAATAACAGGAGCGGCTCAAGGATTAGGAGAAGCCCTTGCCCAAAGATTGGATAAGGAAGGTTGTTATGTTGTTGTGGCAGACCTAAATGGAGAAAAGGCAGCTTCAGTGGCAGCAGGCCTTAAAAATGCTGTTTCAATTCAAGTGGATGTAACAAAAGAAGATCAAGTGGATAAAATGACCCAACTGGCAGTGGATAAATTTGGAAGAATTGATATTTTTATTAACAATGCTGGTATAGTTATTTCTGGTTCAACCCATGATTTTGATATAGATAAGTGGAGACTGGTCCAAGAGGTTAATTTGGTTGGATATTTTATCTGTGCCAAATCTGCAGTTAAATATATGCTTAACAACAAAGAAGGAGCTTCTTTCATACAAATAAACAGCAAGTCAGGTAAAAAAGGTTCCTTTAGAAATTCTGCTTATGCTGCATCTAAGTTTGGCGGCATTGGCCTTACCCAAAGTTTAGCCCTAGAATATGCAAGGGATAATATAAGGTTTAATGCAATATGTCCTGGTAACCTCTTAAATTCCCCTCTATGGGTGGATAGTCTCTTTAAGCAATATGCAGCTAATCAAGGAATTAGTGAAGAAGCTGTAAGACAAAAATATTTAGATCAAGTCCCCATGGGAAGGTCTTGTGAATACGAAGATATTGCTAATGTTATGGTCTTTTTAGCGTCTGATATGTCTAGCTATATGACAGGTCAGGCTATAAATGTTACTGGTGGACAGGAAATGAGATAAGATGAACCAATTCTATTTATTACAGATTGAAAACTTAAACAATCCTAAAAAAGAAGAAAGATTGAAAAGTTTAAAGATATTGAAAAAAGCAATAGATAAGGGTGATGTTCAAAAGCCCTTATTTTCTAATGATGTCAATAATCATATTCATACCATGTATTCCTTTTCTCCCTATAGTCCTACAAAGGCCCTTTTTACAGCCTACTTAAGTGGACTAAGCACAGCAGGTGTTATGGACCATGATTCTGCAGCTGGGTGCTTTGAGTTTATAGAGGCTGGAAAGATTATGGACATGCCCATAACCTGTGGTATGGAAATAAGGGTAAGAATGGATGATACTCCTTTTAAGGGTATGAGGATAAACAATCCTGACCAAAATACTTTAGCCTATGTTGCCTTGCATGGTATTCCTCATCAATATATTTTTCAGGTTCAAGACTACATGCAAGTTTATAGAGAAGCTAGAAATGACAGAAATTATAGGATGTGCCAAAGAATCAATGAGGTACTTGGAAAGTATGATATAAGCATTGATTTTGAAAAGGATGTTTTGCCCCTTTCCTTATTTCATGAAGGGGGCAGTGTTACAGAAAGACATATTTCCTATAGCTTAGCCCTTAAACTTATGGAAAGATTTGGAAGAGGAGATAAGTTAATTGATTTTTATAAAAACACACTAAAGCTTCCTCTTAGTCCTAAAAATGAAGAGTTCTTAAAGGACACAGAAAATCCAGTATATGTCTATGATCTTTTAGGGGCTATTAAAAGTGATTTAATATCTTTATTCTACATAGATGCATATGATGAATGTCCAAGTGTCAAAGACTACATTTCTTTATGTAAAGACACTGGGGCCATTTCAGCCTATGCATATTTAGGAGATGTAGGCGATTCAGTAACCGGAGATAAGAAGCCTCAACTGTTTGAAGATTCTTATCTAGATGAACTGTTTTTAGAACTAAAGAATTTAGGCTTTAATGGGGTTACCTATATGCCTTCTAGAAATACCAAAGAGCAGCTAATTAGAGTTAAAGGCCTTTGTGAACAACATGGTTTTTTCCAAATAAGTGGAGAAGATATTAACTCACCAAGACAAAACTTTATATGTACTGCCATGAGAGATGAGTTTTTTGACAATTTGAGAGAGTCTACTTATGCCCTAATAGAACACGAAAAAAGGGCAACTGAAAACATTGAAAATGCAATGTTTTACAAAAAATAAAGGGGTGATTTTGTTGAGCTATAAAGAATTATGTGAAAAAAGAGATTTTGTTAGAGAAAACTTAAAGCTACTCGATTACCAAAAGATTGAGCAACTAGAAAAAGAATTTGAAGCAGATTATACCTTTGAGTCCACCAAGATTAAAGGAAATAAGTTGTCTGCTAAGCAGGTTAGGGATATCTTGAATAACAAGCATTCAGATATGGAAAAGAACAAGGACTTTTACGAAATATTTAATCATGGCAAAGCCTTTAAATATATGAGAATGTTCTTGAAAAAAGACCTCTACCTAGATGAGGAGACGGTTAAGGATATTAATGCCATGTTAGTTGAAGATATTTCAATTGGTGGCATTTATAGAAATGTGAATTTGATAATTCCTGGTAGAAAGCATGTGCCCCCTTCTCCAGAAAAAGCATATTACAAGATGAAAAAATACTTTGTGGACCTTCCATATTTGGAAATTGAAAGTGTTCCAGCCAAGGCAATGTATGCCTATGCCCTCTTTATGAAAATTCATCCTTTTATAGATGGAAATAGTAGAACTGGCAAAATGATTATGAACTATGTGCTTATGAAGGAAGATTTTTACCAATTTATATACCTAAAGAAAGATATATTGAATATGTTAGAGCCTTTGAAACCTTTGCTTTGGATGATGATTTAGAACCTTTAGCAACTTTAGCTGAAGAATTTGAAAAAACACAGTTGGATAAATATATAAAAGAGATTGAAGCTGTAAAATAAGATAGACATATTTGTAGACATATTTGGAGGTTTAAATTGACAAAGATATTGGCATATGACTTTGGAGCAAGTAGTGGTACTGTTATGCTGGGTCAATTCGATGGAAAGAAAATAGAAATTGAAGAAATACATAGATTTCCCAATGAGCCAGTTTTAGTCCACGATACCTTGTATTGGGATGTTCTAAGACTCTTTCATGAAATGAAGGTAGCCCTTATAAAGGCTAAAAATGATGGTCATGGAGATATTGACGGAATAGGCATAGATACTTGGGGAGTGGATTTTGGGCTTTTAGATGAAGCTGGAAGACTCTTGGAAAACCCTGTTCACTATAGAGATAAAAGAACAGACAAATTAATGGAAGAGGTCTGGGACTTAGTAGGTAAGAAAAAGTTATACGATCGAACAGGCATACAATTTATGCAGTTTAATAGTATTTACCAGTTGTATTCCTTGTTGAAAAACCAGCCAGAGCTCCTAGATAGAGCGGACAAACTTCTTTTTATGCCTGACCTCTTATCATGTTTTTTAACCGGTGAAAAGGTTGCTGAGTTTTCCATAGCCTCTACCACCCAAATGCTAGATGCTAAAACCTATGATTGGGACTATGAACTTTTGGATAGTTTAAATATTCCTACAAAGATTTTAGAAAAAATTGTAGACACTGCTACTGTTATTGGTAGCTTAACAGATGGGATTAAAAGAGAAACAGGTATTGAAAAGGATATTCCTGTTATAGCGGTAGCTGGTCATGATACAGGTTGTGCCATGATTTCAGCCCCTGCCCAAACCTCTCCTTTTGCCTTTTTATCCAGTGGTACTTGGTCCATTTTAGGAACCGAATTGGATAGCCCAGTTATAAATGATATGACCTATGATTTAGAGTATTCTAATGAAGGTGGCATTAACAAGACCACAAGGCTTTTAAAGAATATTATGGGCCTTTGGATTTACCAAGAGTGTAGAAGGCAGTGGAATAAAGAAGGACAAGCCATGACCTTTGATGAGTTAGAATCAGCTGCAGCCAAGGTTGAGCCCTTTAAATGCTTTATTGATGTGGACCACAATGATTTTTATCATCCAGGCAATATGCCCCAAAGGGTGGTAGACTTTTGTGAAAGAACAGGCCAATATGTTCCCAAAAATAAGGCAGAGATTGTTAGATGTATTATGGAGAGTCTAGCCTTTAAATATAGGTATGTTTATGATGGCTTGTGTGAGATTGTGGGACAAAAGATTGAAAAACTCCATATGGTTGGTGGTGGTTGTAAAAACACCATGCTTTCTCAATTCACAGCAGATGCCCTAGGTGTTGAAGTAACAGCAGGGCCTATTGAAGCTACTGCTATTGGCAACATTGTAGCCCAGTTAATTGCTCTAGGTAAGATTAAAGATCTAGACCAAGCTAGAAGGATTATAAGAGATTCCTTTGAGATTAAATCATATTTTCCTAAAGATGCAAAAGTCTGGGAAGAAAAGTATGAGTATTACAAATCCAATATTTTGAATAAGGGATAATAAGTATTTTTAATATAAAAGAGGTAGCATATATGTATGAAAAATTGATTAAAGAAATGGTAGACATGTCAGTAGCGGTAGGATCTCAGCCTGACTATACCCAAGGTGGTGGAGGTAATACATCTGTTAAGTTGGATGATAGGCTTATGGCAGTAAAGGCCTCTGGCTATAATTTGTCTGACTTAAATGCCAGTGAAGGCTATGTTGTAGTAGATTACAAAAAGGTTTGTGATTACTATGATAATGTAAACTTGGATGAAAAAAGAGACTTTTATAAAGAAAGTGGAGATTATGTTAAACAAAACATGATCCAAATGCCTGGCCTAAAAGAAGGAAGACCCTCTGTAGAAGCAGGTTTTCATTCCTTTTTAGATAAATATGTTTTACACACCCATTCAGTTTATGGAAATCTTCTATGCTGTACAAAAGAAGGAAAAAGTATTGCAGATGAGCTGTTTGAAAAAGGACCCTATAGCTACTTATGGCTCGACTACATTGCACCAGGTTTTTATCTAACTTTAGAGATTAAGAAAAAAATAGAAGAAATGAAGACCATTCCTAATATTATTTTCATGGGCTCTCATGGTGTTATTATTACAGGTCCAACTATGGAAGAGGCTCAAAAAATTAATCAATATGTTACAGATAAGATTAGAGAAAAACTTAATATTACAGATGACTATGGACCTGTGGCGGTTAAGCCCCAAGAAGATGGCTCCTTTGTAACTGATACAAAAAGGCTAGTATCCTATCTAAAGGGTGCAGATTTTACTGATGAGTGGTTTGATTCTAATATTTTGTATCCAGACCAAGCAGCCTATATGCTAGGAGCTATAACTACTAAGGGAGCAGATAAGAAAGCTTCTATAGACCTAAATACGGGTCTGGTAAAATATTCCACCTCCTATAAAGAAGCTTTAACTTTAGAAGAGAGCATTCTAGCATTTTTATACATTATGGACCAAGCAAAAAAAAGCAATTTAACTACCTTCACCATGACCGATGATGATGTGGCTTTCATTATGGGTTGGGAGGGTGAACAATATAGAAAGGCTATGTTAAACAAATAAGCATAGTGCAGGTAGATTTTATGGACTTTATAAACTATACAAAGAAATATCCAGATAAAAATGGAAGATTTGGAAAATATGGTGGAGCATACTTGCCACCAGAGCTTCAAGAAGCCTTTATAGAAATTGAAGAAGCCTATATGACCATTGCCCATTCAGCATCTTTTATTAATGAATTAAGAAGAATAAGAAAAGAGTTTCAAGGAAGACCAACTCCAGTTTATCACTGCGAGCGTTTGTCTAATAAATTAGGTAGATGCCAAATTTATTTAAAAAGAGAAGACCTAAACCATACCGGTGCCCATAAGTTGAACCACTGTATGGGAGAGGGACTCTTGGCAAAATATATGGGTAAGAAACGTCTCATAGCAGAAACAGGTGCTGGACAACATGGAGTTGCCCTTGCTACAGCAGCAGCCTTTTTTGGTTTAGAGTGTGAAATCCACATGGGAGAGGTGGATATAGCTAAGCAAGCTCCCAATGTAACTAGAATGGAAATTTTAGGGGCTAAAGTGGTTCCTGTAAGTCATGGACTAAAGACCCTAAAAGAAGCGGTGGATTCTGCTTTTGACTCCTATATGCAAAACTATAAAGACTCAATCTATTGTATAGGTTCTGTTGTGGGACCTCATCCTTTTCCCATGATGGTTAGAGACTTTCAAATGGTGGTAGGAATAGAAGCAAGAGAGCAATACACAGAAATGACTGGAGAGTTGCCAGATGAAATAGTAGCCTGTGTAGGCGGTGGCAGTAATGCCATGGGCTTATTCACAGCCTTTTTAAATGACCCTGTAAGAATAGTTGGTATAGAACCAATGGGTAAAGGTAGCGATATTGGAGACAATGCTGCCTCTATTACCTTTGGAAGTCCAGGTGTTCTACATGGATTTGAAAGTATTATGCTTCAAGATGACAAAGGAGAGCCCCTACCAGTTTATTCTATAGCCAGTGGCCTAGATTATCCTTCAGTAGGACCAGAGCATGCCTTTTTACATGAAATGAATAGGGTAGATTACCTATCTGTAACTGATAAAGAAGCAATAGAAGCCTTTTTTATGTTATCTAAATACGAAGGAATAATACCTGCCTTAGAAAGCTCTCATGCCCTAGCTTATGCCATAGACGCTGCAAGAAATGGAAAAGCCAATTCAATTTTAGTTAACCTAAGTGGCAGAGGAGATAAGGATATAGACTATGTGGTGGAGAATTTCGGCACAGGTCAAGAGTTTAAATTGTAAAATAAATCTTTAAGGAAGTGTAAAATGGACTTTGAAGAAAACAAAAACAATGAAGAAAAAAAAGATTTGGGAAAATGGTTCACCGCTAAAAGAATGAACAACTTTCCCTACCCAGTTTTAGCTACCATAATATTTCTATTAATGGGTTTTGTTTGGGGTTTGTGGCATCCTGGCTGGATTGTCTTTTTAACAATCCCTCTTTTTTATTGGATAGTAAATGCCATTAGATTCAGAACCGTCTCTTATACATTAATTGTTGCCATAATTTATGTAGCTATGGGACTAATTTGGGGCATTTGGCATCCAGGTTGGATAATATTTCTAGCCATTCCCATCATTCATTGGTTTGTAGGTAGATAATTAAATACAGGAGGAATTTTCTTTTCCTTCTTTTAATATGCACATAATTTAGAAAAAAGGTGATAAAAATGACAGTAAAAGTTGAAAAAGTTTCTTATGGTGGTTGGGATAACTGCTACAAAATATCAAATGAAATGGTTGAGCTTATTGTTACCTCAGATGTTGGCCCAAGGATTATGAGATATAGTTTTTTAGATGGAGAAAATCTTATGTGCCAAGTCAAAGAAGATATGGGAAAAAGTGGTTCTGATAAATGGCTTATGTATGGCGGACATAGATTATGGCATAGCCCTGAGCATCCCATAAGAACCTATAATCCTGACAACTTTCCTGTAAAGGTTAAGGTTCTAGAAAATGGAGTTCACTTAACTTCGGATGTGGAAAAGGTAAGTGGTATTAAAAAAGAAATGATTATTAAGCTTTCAGACAAAACCAGTCAAGTTGAAGTGGACCACATTTTAACCAACACAAATCTTTGGACTGTTCAATTGTCTGTTTGGGCCTTATCTGTTTTGGATAAGGGAGGTTTAGAAGTTGTACCTCAAGAGACCAAAGATACAGGCTTATTACCCAATAGAATGATTTCACTTTGGCCCTATACAGATTTATCTGATAAAAGGGTTATGTGGGGGAAAAAATATATCTTCTTACAACAAGACCCTAAGATTAGCCAGCCTTTTAAGTTTGGAATATCAAATACTCCAGGCTGGGCAGCCTTTTTTAACAAGAATGATATGTATATAAAAAGATTCTTCCCCCAAGAAGATAAGCTTTATCCAGATTATTCTGCTTCTATGTATGAAACATATACAAATGAGTTTATGACAGAAATGGAGACCTTATCTCCTTTAGTGAATCTAAAAGAAAATGAAAGCATTTCCCACAAAGAGATTTGGAAGTTATATAAAGATGTACGAGTCCCCAAAAATGAAGAGGAAATGGATGAAATAGTAGGTGAGTACAGGTTAGATGGCTAAAATTGTTGCAGTATTATCAGATATACATGGAAATCTAAAGGCCTTAGATTTAGCACTTAAAGTATGTGAAGAAAGAAAAGTTGATAAGTATGTTTTCTTGGGAGATCTGGTTACCGATGGACCAGATTCTTCTGCCATTTTAAAGAAGCTAAAAAAGATGGATAAGGACAAGGTTGTTGTTGTAAGTGGAAATAGAGAGGAATCCTTAGTAGATTATCACTATGGAAGAAATGAACAATGGAAGGGAAACTACCAATGTGAGGCCCTTTTACGTTCTTATGAAGATTTAGACCAAGAAGATATTAAATATTTAGAGTCTCTACCTGGACTAGTGGAGGTGGACCTTTTTGGAATTAAAACCTTGGTTATGCACGCATCCCACCTTAAGTCAAAACACTTTATTCTTCCTTCTCAAAACATTGATGTTTTTATGGATATGTATGATAAGTTTGATGCATCCTTGTATCTGATGGGTCACTCCCATCAGTCCTTTTGCGTGAAGATTAAAGAGAAGTATTTTGTAAATCCAGGCCCCTTAGGTTTTCCCCATTCCATGAACCACTATAAAAGAGATGATTCTTTAAGTATTTCTCTTTTACACATTGAGAATTCCAGCTTTATCCATGAGTTAGTATACATAGATCATGATAGACAAGAGATGAAAGATTACTTTGTAAACAAAAGAGAAAATTTTGAAAATTCTTTTTGGTTGGAACTTATAGGGGAGTCCTTTATTGATGGCTTTTATAGAAGAAGTCATTTCTTGAAAATTGTTAGAAAAATAGCCCAAGAAAAAGGCCTTGATAATATAGATCCTACTCCCAATGACATTTGGCTTTTAGCAATAGAAGAGTGGAAAAAGCAAGAAGAAGCAGGGAAAAGCTGATTGAGTATAAAAAACTTGCTATTTAAGTGGGTAATATATAAAATTGGAATATACTTAAATTTTTTAAAAGAGGTGAACAATGGCAAAAAAGAGATTTCGTAGCTCCATGAGCGGATTTAATAAAAAAGACGTAAATAGATATATTGAAAGTTTGATGGATGAGTATGAAGAAAAACTAATTCAAAAAGATAATTCTATTAATGACTTAAATGACCAAATTGAAGAGTATAAGAATAATCAAGCAAGCTTGGAAGCCAAGGAAGCTGAGCTTATGGTAGAGACAGAAAATGTGGCCAAGGCTCTTTTAAAAGCAAATGAAATGTCTGAACAAATTATTAAAGAAGCTAAAGAAGCAGCTTTTAATGAAGTTACAGATTTAGAAATCAGGGCTGAACAAGAAAGAGAAAAGATAATTGACCTTAAAAAAGAATTGGCGCAGCTTCAAAAAGCATCAATTGAAATGCTGGAGAGCTTTAGTAAATCTTTAGAAGAATTAACCGGTAGACCTCAAGAAGAAAACTGAACTAAGATATAGTATTTAAGGGGAGAACACAGTGTTCTCTCTTTTTGGCAGGTTAGAATTTATATAATATAAGTTTAAACAAAAGTTTAAACAAAAGCTCAAGACACAAGTTTAAGTATAATAATAGATAAGTAAAAGACCGGTTTTGAAAAAAAAGAAATATAAAGATTAGGTGACAGAATTGTTAGATATAAATATTACAACAGAAGAATTAAGAGAAATAAATGATTTATCTCAAAAACTTATAGGCCAATTAAAATCAAAAGATAGTAAGGCAGAGCTTGAGGACCTTGAGAAAAAGACCCTAGCGGAAGATTTTTGGCAAAATCAAGAAAACTCTCAAAGAATACTCCAAAGAATAAAGGAATTAAAAGATAGGGTTGAAAAGGCTGATAGTTTAAATTTGCTTATTGAAGACTGCCAGGTTTTACTAGAGTTTGTTAAAGAGAGTCCAGATGATTTAAGTCTAGAAGAAGAATTTCTAGAAACATTTGAAGAGTTAAAAAAACTCTTTGTAGAGATACGCATGTATTCTCTTTTAAACGGGCCTAATGATAAGAACAATGCCTATTTAACCTTACATGCTGGAGCAGGAGGGACCGAAGCCTGTGACTGGGTAGAAATGCTCTACAGGATGTATACCAGATATTTTGAATCAAAGGGCTTTAAATTTACTGTAACAGATTATTTAGATGGAGATGGAGCAGGTATAAAGGCAGTTTCTCTTTTAGTGGAGGGTGAATATGTTTATGGACACCTAAGAGGAGAAATAGGGGTCCATCGTTTGGTTAGAATATCACCTTTTGATTCAGGTGGAAGAAGGCACACTTCTTTTGCTTCCTGTGAAGTTATCCCTCAATTGGATAAGGATATTGAGGTAAATATAAGGTCAGAGGACCTTAGAATAGATACCTTTCGTTCTTCTGGAAAAGGTGGCCAACACGTAAATAAAACAGACTCTGCTGTTAGAATTACCCATCTACCAACAAATATTGTAGTAGCCTGCCAGTCGGAAAGAAGTCAACATCAAAATAAGGATACAGCAATGCGAATGCTTATGTCTAAGTTGATGGAAATAAAAGAAAGAGAACATAAGGAAAAAATAGAGGATTTAAAGGGAACCCAAAAGGATATTGCCTGGGGCAACCAAATTCGTTCCTATGTCTTTTGTCCCTATACCATGGTAAAAGATCATAGAACTAACTATGAAACAGGAGATGTTCAGTCTGTTATGGATGGAGATTTAGACCCCTTCATAAATGAGTATCTAACTCAAAACCCCACCATTACTTAATCAATATCACTAGCTATATCACTAACTATATTTATTAGAACCTTAACCATCTTTTCCATTTGGTCTATAGATAAATATTCGTATCGACCGTGGAAGTTGTAACCACCGGTAGAAAGGTTAGGACAAGGTAAACCCATATAGCTCAATCTGGCACCATCGGTGCCACCTCTAATAGGTGAAGATGTGGCAGTATAGCCTAACTTTTCATAAGCTCTTACTGCTCTATCTATAATTTCCTTTTTCGGCAAGATCATATCAGCCATATTAAAATATGAATCGCTAAGGGTAAGCTTTACAGTATCTGGGCCATAGACAAAGTTAAGGTAGTCAGCAATTTTTGTCATTCTTTCTTTTTTCTCTTCAATCTTCTCTTTATCATGGTCTCTAAGTAAACAGTTCATGCTAACTTTTTCTTCATTACCTGCTATTTTATATACATGATAAAAGCCCTCTTTGCCTTCAGTAGTGGCGGGAGTTTCATTAGCTGGTAAGAGAGATATAAATTCATTGGCAATTAAAACTGCATTTTTCATAATTCCTTTTGCATCACCAGGATGAATGGATAAGCCCTTAATATCTATTTTGGCAGAAGATGCATTGAAGTTTTCATATTGAATTTCTGGAATAGCTCCACCATCTACAGTATAGGCATAGCTGGCATTGAAAAGTTTTACATTAAAAAGATTAGCCCCTCTTCCTATTTCTTCATCAGGAGTAAAACCTATAGCAATTCTTCCGTGCTTTATGTCTGTATCTTTAAGTAACTCTTGGGCCATTTGTAAGATTATGGCAATACCTGCCTTGTTATCAGCTCCTAAAAGAGTTGTTCCATCTGTAACAATTAAGTCTTCTCCAATATTTGTAAGAAGGGTAGGGTATTTATCTGTCTTCATTACAATATTTTCTTTTTGGTTTAGTACTATATCTCTCCCATCATACTTGTGTATAATCCTCGCCTTTATATCCTTACCACTTACAGCACTAGAGGTATCCATGTGGGCAATAAAGCCTATGGTCTCAATATTTTCAAAGCCTGGGCTAGCCTCAATCCAAGCATAAACATAGCCATTTTCATCCATTTGAGCATTTGATAGCCCCAAATCTTTCATATGGTTTACCAGGTATTCTGCAAATACTTTTTGGTTAACTGTAGACGGACAGTTGCTAGAGTCCCCATTAGATGTGGTATCAAACTTCGTATAGGCTAAAAACTTTTCTGCAATATTCATAGTCATATCCTCCATACAAAAAGTATACCATATATCCTAAATTATCTATCTAAGTAGCATGAATAAAACTTGTATAGAGGTCTTTTGCTATGGTAAGATTAAACTAACATTTATTATTATAAATAGAAGGTGGTGCAAAATGACTCAATTATCACAATCTATGGAAAACTACCTTAGAACAATTTATGAACTCTCCTATTTAAACAAGGGCGTAAGATTAACCGATTTGGCAGAAAAAATGAAGGTAAAAAAGGCCTCAGCCAACAATGCTATTGCCAACCTAATTAAAGATGGTTATTGTAGCCAGGTTAAGTATGGACCAATTTTTCTTACTGATTTAGGTATAGAGGCGGTTAAGGCTGTAACTGGAAAGCATATTATACTTACAAGATTTTTCAAAGAAATACTTAAGGCAGATGATAAAACTGCCAATCAAGAGGTTTCAAAAATTCAGTATCATTTGTCTACAAGCACTGTTTATTCAATTCATCAACTGTATCAAAGATTAAAAGAAGATACTTTAGATGAGTAAATTTGATTTAGACTACTTTGAAATGATATAATTTAAAGACTAAAAAACTTACTTACTAAGAAGGAGTTAATGGAAAGACTAATTAATTTTGAAAACTTGGATGATATGATGAGCGTTTTTGGCTCATCTGACCAAAACTTAAAGATCATTGAGAACATGCTCAATGTTAATTTACTTGTTAGGGGTAATGAGGTCCGGCTTAAAGGTGAAGTTGAAGGGGTTAATATAGCTGAAAGACTAATAAACAGATTAATAGAGGTATCTAGAGGTGGAGAGCACATTAACAGCCATAGCATTACCTATATGGTAGACAGGCTTAAAGAAGGTTCTGATGAAGTACTAGATTTACCCTCATCATATATTTGTCTTAACTGGTCAGGAACCCCTGTAAAACCTAAAACCCTAGGACAGAAAAAATATGTAGATGCTGTTAAGAAAAACGGCATCACTTTTGGTGTAGGACCAGCAGGTACTGGTAAAACCTATCTGGCTGTAGCCTGTGCTGTAGCTGCCTTTAGGGCTAAGAGTGTTAAAAGAATTATTCTAACTAGACCAGCTGTGGAAGCTGGTGAGAAACTAGGGTTTTTGCCTGGGGATTTGCAGTCCAAGGTAGACCCCTATTTAAGACCTCTTTATGATGCCCTTTTTGAAATGATGGGCCCAGATTTGGTGGTTAAGAACAAGGAAAAGGAATTGATTGAAATTGTTCCTCTAGCCTATATGAGAGGAAGAACCTTAGATGATGCTTTTATCATTTTAGATGAGGCTCAAAATACTACTGGAGAACAGATGAAAATGTTTTTAACCAGAATGGGTTTTGGGTCTAAGATGGTTATAAATGGAGATATAACCCAAATAGACTTACCAAGAGATAAAAAGTCAGGTTTAATCCTGGCTATAGATATTCTTAAGGATATTGAAGATATTGGTATAGTTAACCTGTCATACAAGGATGTAGTAAGACATGAATTAGTCCAAAAAATTATTACTGCATACGATAAGGCAGAAAAGAAAAAGGATGAAAAAGATGGCAAAAAACAAAAAACTTGATGCTTTTAAAAACAAGCTATATGCTGTTTTGATACTGTTCTTCATCTTATTAATTTCTATTTTTGGAATAATGAAAAAGGTGAGCGACTCAAGAAGTCTCATAGATAAAAATAATGTGGTTACCGCAGATATCTATGCAGTTCAAGACTACTATAACCAAGATGCTACTATTAAAAGAGCTCAAATGGCTCAAGAAACAATAAGTCCAATCACAAGCCCAATAGATGGGATAACAGACTTTTCTCTCTTTCAACGTCTTGATAAAGTTTTAGAAACCACTACTAAGTACAAAGAACAGATGAAACTATTTTCTGTAACAAATCCTGATTACAATAAAATGGTTAATGACTTGACTACCCAATATACTCAAGTTCTAGCATATTCAGATATCTTTATTCCCCACAAGGTGGCAAAAGAGCTTTTAACAAATACATCAAGTATTGCTTTTGATAATTACAAAATTATATTAACAGCACAATTTACCCAACTTCTAAAAGAAGATATTTATCAGGAAAATCTTCTTTATCATAGGGAGCAATTTGTAGAAGGAGTTAATTTAAAAACAAAAGATGAGAATTTACATGAATTTACCACCTATCTAAAAGATTACTTGATTCAAGTTAATAGTGAAATTGACCCTATCCTAACCGAATTTGCTAAAGAAGATATATATAATGAGGTTATGGCCAGATCTCCTGTTATAGTAAAACAAGGTGACCTTCTTTACAAAAAAGGAGATATGCTGACCAAAGACCAGGTTAGTGAATTGACTAGCATGGGAATTTTGGGAGCTGGAAATAGTATATATATGTATATTGGAGCAGCTGTCCTATTTATCCTAAGTGTCTTTGCTGCCCTGGCTTCAAAAGCAGTCTCTGGACATGTAATGAAGCTTCAAGCAAAAACCACCTTTATTATTATCCTGCTATTTATCCTAGTCTATGTACCAGCACTTTTTGTGCCTTCCCAATTTTACATGTACATACCCTACTTTGTCCTACCTATTATGCTGACCATACTAGTGTCAGATAATATAGCATATATCTTTTCTTTACCTATGACAGTCTTTTATGCCTTTATAGTGGAAGCAGACATTGTCTATTTAGCCATTTTGCTAATAGGCTGTATAGCTTCTATTTACCTAGTTAGAAAGGCTCAAGCCAGGGTTAAGATGGTTGTAGCTGGAATTTTACTAGGCTTTATAAATGTAATGGTATATTTATCCTACCTGCTTCTTACAACCGATATAACTAAGAGTTTTCCCTATGGAAATGTAGTAGCCCTTTTGATTTCCTCTGTAGGGGCAGCTCTTTTGAGTCTTGGACTCTTACCTGTATTTGAGGCAATTTTTAATATTGTTACTCCCTTTAAATTAATGGAGTTAACCTCACCTACAGCCCCTCTTTTAAAAAGACTAATGGTTGAAGCACCAGGTACCTACCACCACTCTTTGATGGTGGGCAACCTAGCAGAAGAAGCAGCAGAGGCTATTGGAGCCAATGGGCTTTTAGCCAGGGTTGGTTCCTACTATCATGATGTGGGAAAACTAAATAGGCCCAGCTTCTTTTCTGAAAACCAGTCCTCTAAGACTGGAAATCCCCATGATACCCTTGCCCCCCAATTATCTGCCTCCATAATAATAAGTCATGCAACCGATGGAGTTGATTTGGCAAAGCAGGCAAAACTACCTTTGGCCATAAGAGATATGATATTACAACACCATGGTACAACCTTGGTTGAATACTTTTATCACAAGGCAAAAAGAGAAGAGACAGAGCAACCCATATTTGAAGAAGATTTTAGGTATTCAGGACCAAAACCAAGAAGCAAAGAAGCTGCCTGTGTTATGCTAGCAGATTCATGTGAAGCAGCTGTTAGGTCCCTAGAAACTGCTGATACCTTAGAGATTGAAAAAATTGTAAAATCCATAATAAACAAAAAAAGAGATGACGGGCAGTTTGACCGTTGTGATTTGACCCTAAAAGATTTAGATGAAATTCTCTTTGTATTTATGAAGGTCTTTACAGGATTTTTCCATCAAAGAATTAAGTATCCTTCAGCTGATGAAAAAAAGAATTTGAGAGTTAAACAAGACTAATGAAAAAGCAAATTGAGTTTGAAATAGAACTTGAAATAGATTATGAAAAAAATATTGAGATTGAAGACTTCATACAGCCCATGAAAAGAGTTTTAGAAAGAATTATTCAAGACCATCAATATGAGAAAGAAAAATTCAAAATAAGGCCCAGTAAATTATCCACCTATATTGCTCTTGTTGACCAAGATTCTATTAAGGAAATCAATCTAGAACATAGAGGAATTGATAAAGCTACCGATGTTTTATCCTTTCCATCAACTTATAGTAAAAAAGGAAAATTAATATTTGATATCTTTGATTTAGATCAGGAAACAAAAGAGCTATTTCTAGGGGAAATTATTATTTCAGTAGACCATATTTTCAAACAAGCTAAAGAATATAACCATAGCTCTTTAAGAGAGGCTGTATTTTTAGCCAGTCATGGCCTTTTGCATCTTTTAGGTTATGACCACCAAAACAAAGAAGAAGAAACAGAAATGATAAATATACAAGAGAGCCTTTTAAAGGAGTTAGGATATGGCAGATAAAATTGCAAAACTAAAAGAAATAGCTGAAAAAGCCTATGCTAAGGCCTATTCTCCCTATTCAAATATAAAGATAGGTGCAGCAGTGCTGGCATCTTCAGGAAAAATCTACGATGGAGTCAATGTGGAAAATGCCTCATTTGGTGCCACTATTTGTGCTGAAAGAACCGCCCTTGTAAAGGCAGTAAGCGAAGGAGAAACAAGTATAGAGGCCATAGCGATTACTGGTGACTTGGATGATTATGCCTATCCATGTGGAATATGTAGACAGGTTTTAAGAGAATTTATGGCCAAGGATAAGAAGATTTTTGTTTCTGGAAAAAACAAGGAATGGAAACAATATGAACTAGAAGACCTACTTCCAGATTCTTTTGCATATTTTGAGAAGAATAAATAATTAATAATAGTCTTAAGTAAAAGAACCAAGAAGGTCTTGGATGAAAGAAAGGATTGAAAGAGATGACCTTTAAATCTGCTTTTATATCGGTTATTGGTAGACCCAATGTGGGTAAATCTACTTTAATAAATTTAATAACAAAAGAAAGGGTGTCCATAGTAACTCCCAAACCTCAAACTACTAGAAAAAACATCAAGGCTATATACACTGATGATTCTGTTCAAATGGTTTTTTTAGATACTCCAGGAATTCATGAGCCTAAAACAAAACTAGGAGAATTCATGGTAAGTTCAGCTAAATCTGTTTTTCAAGAGACAGACATAGTAGTATTTGTAACAGCCCCAAAAAGAGGAACAATTATACCTCCAGAAGATGAACCCATACTGGAGATGTTAAAAAATGCATCTTTGCCTAAAGTATGTGTAATAAACAAGGTTGATTTTTTAAGTCAAGAAGAAGCAGCTACATACATTGAAGCTTATTCTAAAATGGTTGATTTTGAGAAGATACTACCTACCAGTGCTAAAGATTCATTAAATATCGACAGTCTTAAGCAGGTCATCATTGACTTAATGGAAGAAGGCCCTTTGTATTATGACCCGGACCAAATTACAGACCAGACCATGAGACAGATGGCAGAAGACTTCATACGTGAAAAACTCCTCTACCTCTTATCAGAAGAGGTACCCCATGCCCTAGCTGTAGAAGTGGAAAATTTTAAAGAAAGAGAAGATAAAAAGATCCTAGATATAGATGCAGTAATTTATTGTGATAAGGAAAGCCAAAAGGGAATAATTATTGGAAAAGATGGGAGTAAGCTTAAAAAGGTTGGAACCCAGGCTAGAAAGGCAATGGAAGGAGCCTTTGACTCTAAGGTCAATTTAAAGCTTTGGGTAAAGGTTAAGCCTGATTGGAGAAATGACCCTAGGATGCTAGGCAGCTTAGGCTATAAGATTTAAATATTAAAGATTATTAAGAGTGGGAGGAAGCTGGAAAGCCCTTCCACTTGTTTTTTCTAAATAGGAACGAGAAAGTTCATAAAGAGATAAAATATCCTTTTTATCTATGGAAAAGAAAAATATTTTAGAAGCGTCTTGGCTACAGATATGATCTATTGCCTGATAAACCCCCTTACTTATACAGGTTCCATGATTACAACAAGAGATACCATCATAGTCTAAGGAAAAGCAAAAAGAAGATGATTCATGTAAGTCCTTACTACAATGGACACAAGTATCTGTTATTGGCGCTAAACCCTCTAGGGCTACTATTCTAAATTGAAGTATGGCAGTAAGAAAGAGAGGGTCTGCTTTGTCTTTCATAAGTAGATAAAGACTATTTAAGAGTAAAGACATCTCTTCTTCAGCAGCTTGTTCTTCTTGTATGAAAAAAGAGGCAACCTCCATAAAATGGGAGGCATAATAGAGTTTTTCTAAAGAGGTGGTTAGTTGGAAAAAATCTTGAATTTGTCTAGCTCCAATAAGAATAGGAAGCTTTTTATTGCCTGTAAATTCAAAGGTACCACAGTAAAATAGTCTGGTAGCATGAGAAAGGGCTGCTTTAGGTTTTTTCACTCCCTTAGCAATTAAGCTAATTTTTCCCCTTTCAAAAGATAAGATGGTTATTATCTTATCAGCTTCTCCATATTCAGTAATTTTACATACTATTCCTCTAACCTTTGAGTTTTCCATGAAAAAAGCATACCACTTAATGAGAAAAGCTACAAGGTATAGCCTATATATCTAACTTCTTAGATTTTCAAAGTTTTGCTTCAATAATTTTTTGCAAATTTTCCATGTCTGGATGTAGTTTTGCCACTATATTTAAGTCCTTTTGACTAAAGGGATGCTTAAAGTTAACTTGGTAAGAATGAAGGGCTTGTCTATCAATATATTTGTTTAAATATGAGTCTTCTCCATATAAATCATCATGGATTATGGGAAAGCCATTTTCCTTACAATGGACTCTAATTTGGTGGGTTCTTCCTGTTTCTAATATGAAAGAAAGTACTGCTCCTTCTTTTCCTTGTATAAGGGTCTTGTAATGGGTAACGCTATGTCTACCCTTTGGGTCATATTGTCTTAACATGGCTACATTAGGTACTCTAGCTATAGGTAGGCTGATGGTAGCTTCTTTTTTTTCTGGGATTTTAATAACCATGCCAATATATTCTTTTTCAATTGGAGTCTTTGCCATCTTGAAATGAACAAGAGGATGCTTGGCATACAAAACTAAGCCAGAGGTATCCCTATCCAGCCTACTTATGGGGTGGATTCCCATATTGGGATATAGATACCGTAAGCCATTGGCTAAAGTAATTTCATCATCATTTAATAAGGGGTGGCAAATCAAATCTGCCCTTTTATTTATGGCAATAAGGTAAGAATCTTCATATACAATATCTAGTTTTAAATCTACTGGTACAATTTCTTTAGAAGATACACTTTTAGGTACCTTTACACTAACCAGCTGACCTTGAGATAAGATATAGTCTGTAAAGCGAAGGGTGCCATCTACAAAGATTGTAGAGGCCTTTTTAGCCTTTTTAATGCTAGAGCCAGATAAATCCATTTCTTTTCTTAAAAAGTCAGAAAGTCGTCTTTCATGGCTGGCTTGGTCCACTATTTTTTCAACTAAAAGATAATCAGTGCTTTTGTTCATTAATACATTCTATTTTATATGCTCCTACTTATCAAGAATATACCTTTTAATTTCCTATCTTGCTAATTTGCAAATTGCAAATTGCAAATGATAAATGAAGCTAAATTTATGGTAAGATTTAAAGAGTCTCTAAAAACTATAAAATTATTATCTTATTGATAAGAAGCATCTTGAATGATAAAATTCTTCTTGAGAGCATAAATATGAAAAAGAATAAAGAGAAAAAAGAAATTAATAGAAATGACAGAATTAGAAAACCCAATATTCTAGTCCAAACACTTATTAGGGGCCTATTTGGTTCTATCCTTCGAGTCTTTCTCTATGTTAGAACAAATAGGGATAAAGAGATAGACAACTTAGAAGGACCTGTCATATTCATAGGAAATCACGTGTCTGCCATTGATCCTGTTGCTATGGGAGCTTTTGCCAGCAAGAGATGGATACACTATGTGACATCTTCTTCATATTTTGAATATGCTGTAGTTGCACTTCTTCTAAACTACTTTGGAGCAATATCAAAACGCCAAGGAACCAAGGATGTTAGGGCAACTAAAAAGATAGTTAGAATCTTAAGGGACAATGGAGTGGTTGGACTTTTTCCTGAGGCTGCAAGAACCATAGACGGAAGTTCTCTTCCTTTTAATGATAGTGTTGCTCGTTTAGCAAAACAGACAAAATCCAATATTGTTGTATCAAAAATGCATGGTGCAGCCATTTCTTTACCTAGATGGTACAAGGGTTGCTCAGGAGGCTATAGATACGGCAGGATTCAACAAGAGGCCTATGTGCTTTTGAAAAAAGAAGAGGTAAAAGAAAAATCAGCAGACGAAATACATGAAATGATTGTAAAAGCCTTAAGCTACAATGAGTATGAATGGCAAAAGGTACATAAAGTTAAGTATAGGTCTAAAAGTATGGCTGATGGAATGCACTCTATCTTGCATAAGTGTCCTAAATGTCTAAAGGATTTTTCCATGGCCACATACGAGAATTTGCTCTTTTGTAAAGAATGTGACAACAGAGTTATAGTTGATGAATATGGTCTTTTAAGGGCTGAAACAAGAAATGATGCTTCTTTTGAGGATATGGTCCAATGGAGAACCTGGCAAAATGGGTATTTGCGTAAAGAGGTTGCAGATGATGATTTTTCCATGAGGTTTAGGGGTTCATTAAGAATAAAGGATATAGATGGTAAGGTAACAAAAGAATATAAGATTTGCACCTTAATAGTTGATAAAGAAAATGTTACCTTTACATATGGTGATTTTTCAGCAAAAATACCCTATTCTTCCATAACTGATGTGGTAAGCGACTATAGCTATAGGTTTGAAATAAATCTAGAGACAGATGCCTATCAATTTGCCCCTAGAAATGGCCAGACAGTTATAAAGATAAGCGATTCTATAAAATGTATTAAAGGAATACTTGTATAATGAAATTTCACAAAAGATTAAGTGATCTTGCAAAAAGCGTAGAAGCTGAATGCAAGAAAATGTTTGAAAAAGCAGAAGAAATATCTGAGTTTAATCAAATTAAAATAACTAAAATATTTCAAGATAAAAGAGTAAGTGATAGCCACTTTGTTGAAACAAGTGGCTATGGCTATGCAGATAGAGGAAGAGAAGTATTAGATGAGGTATATGCAGATATCTTCTCTACAGAAGATGCCTTAGTAAGAGACAGTATAGCCTCTGGCACTGTTGCCATATCTTTAGCTATTTCTTCTAATTTAAGGCCTGGGGATGAGATAATTTTTGCCAATGGAATGCCCTACGATACCTTGAGAAGTACAGTGGGAATTACAAAGGCTAAGGGCTCTTTAGAAGAGTTTGGCATAAGTCATAAAATAATTGACTTAAAAGATGATCTCATAGACTTTAAAGCCTTAAAAGACTCTTTAAGCGAAAAAACCAAGATGGTTTTTGTGCAGCGCTCTAGAGGCTACTCCCTATCTCCTCCTGTTACAAAGCAAGATTTTTTAGCTATATCCCAGCTAGTGAAGGAATTTAATAAGGATATTATCTTGTTTGCTGACAATTGCTATGGGGAGTTTGTAGATAAAGAAGAACCTAGCCATTGGGGTATGGATATGATAGCAGGGTCTTTAATTAAAAATCCTGGAGGTGGCTTGTGTTCTAGTGGTGGATACATAGCAGGAAGCAAAGAGTGTATTGAAAATGCAGCAGCTAGATTTTATGCCCCAGGTTTACAAAAGGAGGTTGGCTCTAGTGGGAATAAGAGACTTATGTATCAAGGCCTATATATGGCCCCTCATACAGTGTGTCAAAGTATAAAGGGGGCAATTTTTACTGCTAGGCTTTTTGAAAGATTAGGTTTTGAGACATATCCTCTTTTCAATGAAAAAAGAGAAGATATAATACAATTGATAATATTTAATGAAGAAGAGCAACTTTTAGAGTTCTGTAGGGGAGTTCAAGCTGGATCTCCCATAGACTCTCATGTAACCCCTTTTCCTTGGGAGATGCCAGGCTATGATGACAAGGTGGTTATGTCAGC
>Ga0265293_10005098_pt1 | contig 22349 bp, 20 predicted proteins | sample Munlanlewell138R_FD_192505 | JGI IMG/M metagenome (GOLD analysis project Ga0265293, IMG submission 192505) | Leachate microbial communities from a municipal landfill in Southern Ontario, Canada - Leachate well 138R | ecosystem: Engineered > Solid waste > Landfill > Unclassified | place: Canada... | reverse complement strand
GTCTAAAATTTCGAGAAATAACTGTTTAACCTTGATTTCCGCTAGATTCGGGCCTAAATCCAAAATTCAAAAGGGGAAAATGGTGTGATTTGAAAGTAAATTGTAGGTTTGTGAATTAAACAGGCTAAGTATGAAGATAGACGAAAGGAAATAATAAATATCTCATCAAATATTGTTTAATCGCAATCAATTAGGAATTTACACATTTCATGTTAATAAAACATCTAATTTAATTGTTTCTAATTGAATTACTGCGTATTATTTATTATTTAAAATAAGCTTTTCTGAAAACGACAAATAGATTTTTTTATTCAGAGTAGAAAGATCAGTAATCTTCATTATTGTCTTCCGGTTTAGGCTTTTCGGAAAAGCTCCTCACATGTCTGTCAATTTTCAGATAGACATAAATCCCTATTCCTAAGAAAACAAAAGAACCTGGTATCAACAGAATTCCAAGCCAATGCAAAAATTCTCCTACATCAAGGAATTTTATCAATGATACTCCACTGGCTAACAGCATGAAAGCTGTCCGTATATAGGCTAAAAGGGTACGTTGGTTAGCCATATGTGTGCGATCGGATGCCCAATAATCTTTCGATAGAGTAGCGTTCTCTTTTCTCATACACTTGAAAATTTATACAATCCTATTAAACAATTTTTAAAAAAATTATCTGGTGTAACTACTTTGTTGCTCATCATCAAATTCCAATACTGATAGCTGCAACATGAAAAAACCTGATATTTTTTGTTTCATTACAGGTCTTTTAACAATTTAAAATGAGAAATGTTTTCTATGCTGTTTCGAATCAGCAGATTCTTTGCTGTCTGCTTCAATATTACTATTTTTATTCTATTGCTACACTTTTAATAGTCCTCTAAAACCTCTGGCGGCATAATAGGATTCCGCACTATTATGGTAATAAAACACGCGTCCAAACCGAAAGTCACCAAATATTGCACCGCCTGCTTCTCTTACATTTTTTGGTGTCTTTAACCAGCTTGATGTTTTCGTGTCAAAATTTCCTAATGACTGTAAATAACTGTATTGTTCTTCATCTAACAGTTCAATACCCATTTCGTAAGCCATAGTCACAGCGCTATTTTTTGGTTTATGTTCTTTTCTCAACTCCAAGGCCTTGTGATCATAGCATAGACTTCTTCTATTTTTGGGGCTTTCGGTTGAACAGTCGCAAAAAATGAATGCATCTTCAAGCTTGTCGTAGCCGATAACATCTGGCTCGCCACCTGTTATTTCCATTGCATGTATAGACCATAATTTGTTTGGGTGCTCTTTAAGTTTAGCCTCTACTTCGCTCCATTGGATGTTTTTATGCTTAGATTCATTTTTCTCAAAACGAAGTTTCAAAGTTTCCAGAAGATTCTCCTTTTCGCTGTCAATAATTTTATTATTCATGTTTTTTTAATCCTTTAGATTCACATTATGTCACTTGGTACTAATACCTTAGTCCTGCAACTAATTCAAAACTTTTGCATATAAAAATGCACATCGCTTGCAATTATTTTAACAAAAGACTTGTACAAATAAATAAAAAACCAGAAATATAACCGGATATTAAGAGAAAAAACCTGAGGTGTTTACTTTTTTTCACGACAGGACATATTTTGCCCTATCAGATAAGCTTGTTTGTTTTGTAAAACGCTTATACTCTGCACAAAGACATCTAATCGTACGGTCGATCAGTATAAAGGCAAAGCTTGCATTGCTTACTTTGTCTGATCCTTTTTCCGGCCTCACAGATGAATTTGACAGTAAATCGCTATATCCTTGAAGTAGGGAAAAAATCTTTAAATCCGGCTGCTATTGGTTGCCTTTTTTCCCAGGAAAATTGTTACATAGGCAAGCTTTTAACCCTATCTGTAGAAAAATATATCAAAATATATCAAAAAAAATGAAATTTTATATTGTTGATATTCAATATATTAAAAATTAAATTGAATTTTTTTCAAAAAAAAACGATTTTAGGTGGTTAGATTTAGGGGTGAAATGGTATTAATGTATAGAAGGTCAACACACAGATTACCCTTGATCTAAAAAATAGGATAGTCTCTTATGTGAAAAAAATGGATTAAAATAATTTAAGTTATGAGCCGGTTAAGAAGAAAAGAAAGAAATGACAACAACATCAGTAAAATCTTAAGAATCATTGAGATTCCTATTTAAAGTTATTCAAAAAAGCCAATTTGTACATGCGTGCATGACTTCTTTACGAATACAGTCGTATATTTGAAACCAGAATATTATTCTAAGCCAAAAGATTGAATTATGAACAAAATTAAAATTTTCCTCAATTTTATTCGATTTAAGCAAATTACCGCTGACCAATATCACATCCAAAGGTACATTTCAGTACGGCATCAAGGTGCATTATATGGACGGTGGCCAAGCATCAGAGCTTTAATACTCATTGATATGAGACATTTAATCTTTATATTTTTCTTTTTTATTACCATTCAGTTTGTTAATGCCCAGCAGTCATTCGAGTTAAGAATTGGCGATCAAAATGTAACGGAATGGAACATCCACTCCACTGAATACCAAAATACCTATTATGCAGTGGGTTTTAGAAATGTGTCCGATAATACTTCATCTTATATCAATAGAATAAGCTTTGAAGGTGAAATATTGCAAACCGAATGGTATCCAAAGCAAGACACTATCAATTACCTCAGTCTTATATTCAAAAAAGACAACGGGAACTTGCTGTGTGTTGGTAATATTGTTCGAAATATTTCTGACGGATATTTAAACCATCTATATTTCAGGGAAATAACGCCTGATCTTGATTTGGTACAGGAAGTGTATGACAGCCTGCCGGCCACTAATGGCAATACAAGCTTCAGGATTAAAAACTACCTCATCAGCCCCATGAACGAGATCATCCTTCAAGGTGTGGCTGATACCGCCATTGAAGGTTACACACATTGCCCCTTTTTTGCTAAATATGATTTTAACGGTAATCGAATATCCCACAAAATATTCTACAACTTTATAGATAGCACCGAGGGGAGTGAACTTTTCTTCAACGAGGATAGTACTGCCTTTTATTTAATCGGCAGTTTATCCCTTCCTTATGCTTATGATTGGGCAAAGTTTGACCTGGATTTCAATTATCTTGGTTGCGGCAATTTCCCCACCAACGAAAGCGCCTTCACCAATACACCCCTGAGTGTGAAAAGGTTGCAGGATGGCAATTTTATTATGGCGCATAAACTGTATAAAGTAGGAAATACATACGTGAACGGATTTGAAATGCGGTTGTATAACAACAATTTTGATTTGTTGGACAATATAGTGATATATGATGAGGATGAAGTGAATATTCCAGTTGATAATGGCATGGGATTCATAAATGAGGATCATATCTGGGTGTCAACCTTTGTGGCACTCCCTCCAGGTATTCCTGGTATATCAGGCATTGAGGATATAAGATTTTATGTGTTTGATTTAAACCTCAACCTTAAAGGCAGTAAAGTTTCTCAGGGGGACCGTCGCTATTGGCTTTTTGATTTATTGGCCACATCAGATGGCGGTTGCCTGATAAGTGGGATTTGCGATGAAACACCAGTATCTACCTCTCATGATACCTATCTACAAAAAGTAAGTTTAGCTGATGTGGTAACAGGCAGCAGTGAGCAAATGGCTGTAGGGCAGGAAGTGCGTATAGGACCTTTGCCGGCTACCGACAGGTTAGCTATTCAGACCAGGAACACCGATTGCACCTTGTTGCTCAGGGATATGAAGGGTCAAATCATTTTACAGCGTCGGCTTAACGATGGTGTCAACCAGCTTGATATCCGGCATCTGCCTTCAGGAATGTATATAGCCACTGTTTCAAACAATGAAAGCAAGCATATCGAAAACTTTAAAATCATAAAACAATGAAACATTTTATTCAACACCGTCTCAGCCGCGGCATGCTAAAAGCTGCTGTTGGTTTTTTATTGCTTCTAACTGGCCTGCAACAAGGCTATGGACAATGTGTGGAATGTGATAGTACAACGACCACTGGTTGGTTTTCAAGTGCAGTAGGACGATATTCAAAAGCTACAGGCCATTATGCATTTGCCGGAGGTATTTTGTCAGAGGCAAATGGCGGGGCATCTTTGGCATTTGGCAATAGGGTTCGAGCTGACGGAACAGGCTCTTTTGCAATTGGTCAGTTTGTTCGTACCTGGGGTACAGCTTCCGGGGTATTAGGGACTGGTTTTAGCTTAGATGATCCTTTGGTTAATACACAAAGGCACTCACTTATGATTGGTTTTGGCTCCACCAAACCAACTTTTTTTGTTGGTCCATCAAATGGTGTAAATAGCACGGGTAAAATAGGTATTGGCAATGTAACCGATCCACAGGCTAAGCTACACATTAGGGCAGATCAATATGAAGATGCCAGTTTACTGCTTGAGACTACCGGTAGTAACAAAAGAAGTAGTATTTTAATGGCTGGCGGTCAAGCTGTTATTGGTACTAGTTCGCAAAATCAGTCTTTATCGATTGTAACCGGTACTACGAATACCCGCATGTTTATCAATGCTGAAACCGGAAATATTGGAGTAGGAAGCGAAGATCCTATGGCTAAATTTCAAGTCAAGGATGGTGATATCTTCATTGAAGACATCAATCGCGGTATTATCATGAAATCGCCTGATGGACGTTGTTGGCGTGGTGTGCTGAATAATTCTGGTCAGCTTGAGTTTACCGAAATCCCGGATTGTATCATTTCTTCTACAAATGCTCAGACCTTTCAGCCGGATTTAGGAGTTACCATTAGTCCTAATCCGGTAAGCGATCGTTTGGAAGTTGAGTGCCGATTGATTGGTGCCGAAGCGCGTTTGATGAATCTTTCCGGCATTGAGATTTCTTCACATCCCTTACAGCAGGGAGCCTCTTTTATTCCGGTACATGATTTAAAACCGGGCATGTATCTGTTAAACATTGTCATGCAAGGTAAAGGAGTGGTTGAAACCCATAAATTTGTGAAGCAATAAGAAATATTTAGCGTTATTAATTGCGATTATGAAATTCATCGCTTAATAAAGCCTTATCTTTACCCTATTAAATCAGGCTATGCCGTAGAAACAACAAATGAGCTGGTTGTATATATATAAAATAACTAATGACTATCTAAGAGTAGAAGCTACCTCTGTGATTCTGTATAGCAGAGATGTTAGTAGTTGGTGGAGATAAAACATGAAAATGAATTTTATCATATATTTATTACTTGTATTTTCCTGCTCTTCTGCCAAGCATGAAACAGAGAATGATTACAAAGCTACTACACAACATCAGCAGTATATTAAAGAAATAGAGCGTATAGGCTATGTATTAGACAAATACAACTTCTTAAGTTTTTCGACTTCTGAAATAAACTCTAATACTGGAGAATGGTATAAATACTTAACTTTCTTTTCTCAAAAAAACAATTTGTCAGAACAGGTAATTTCCAAAACGGATTTGTCAGACGGATTTTATGGAGACACATTGCTTTTTTATAAGAATAATACAACCAATAAACAGGTAATTATATGGAAACAGGAAGGAGAGTATTTTTCATTTATCAATGTTTATTTATTTGAAAAAGATAATCTAATTTTTGTTGGAGATTTGTGTGTTGGTTCTGACTGTACAAACTGTGACGTTTATAATTTCCCAGAAAGTCAAATAGAAATCAAAGAGACAGAGACAGGAGAAGAACTAAAAGTTGAATTTAAAGGACAAACTACGTATCGAGGATCTATATCTCAGGGTACTCCATATAATAGCGTAAATATAAAAACCGACAGATTAACTCTTTTGTATCAAAAAATAGGCAGTAAAATAAGTTATTAAGTACAAAGCCTCGGTTCAACCTGGGTTTTCTTGTTGGTATTAGAAATTAACCTTCCTGTCCGGCAAATCCTTCATTCTCTTTTTAGTGAGCATAAAATTCACCTAAAGTGCAATTTCTCCTAAACTGAGTTTGCAAAACTTAAAAAATTACTTCTAAACAACACTCAATCCAAAAAGAACTTATCTTTACCTTATTAATCATGTACTGCCATAGCGCACCAATGAACCGGTTGTATACATATAAAATAACTGCTGACTATCTTAGGGTAGAAGCTATCTCTGTGAGTCTGTATAGCAGGGATGTTAGCGGCTATACCGGTCACAAGCACTTATACGCTTTCAACCTGATAAACATGAACGGCAGGAATGGAGTTTATCCCGAATGGCTCTGCTATTTCGGGAACACCGTGGTTTCGCGTATGCTCTCACCCGACAACTTTGTGCAGACTCCCAATTTCTCACAGAGTTTTAACAGGTATAGCTATGCATGGAATAATCCTTTGGTGTTTACTGACCCGGATGGGGAGTGGGTGCATTTGGTTATAGGCGCCGCTATTGGCGGCTTTACAAATTGGGCTTTTAACGGTTTTGAATTTAATTTGAAAGGATTGGGTTATTTTGGCGTTGGCGCTTTGGCCGGGGCCTTGGGTGCTGGTGTTGGAGCAGGAATTAGTTCGATGTTACCGGTGGCAGGTACTGCTTCTGGTGGATTTGCTGCTGGGTTTTTAGGAACAAGTGCAGCAACAACGGCAACTTCAAGTTTTGTTTCAGGCGCGTTAATAGGAGGAGGTGCAGGGTTTGCAAGTGGATTTACCTCTGGTTTAGGAAATGGTCTATTAGGTGGTCAAAATTTTGAACAAGCGTTATGGAGTGGCACAAAAAACGGTTTGATAGGCGGATTATCTGGTGCGACTATTGGTGGTCTTTGGGATGGTATTGATGCAGCCATTGACGGCAGAAGATTTTGGGACGGTGCAACAGTTCAAAAAACAACATTAGCACAACAAAATATTCCTGTTGTGGGTCAAAGAGGCAAGATGAATTGCGGTCCTGCGAGTGCAGAGGCAATTGATGCGTCATTTGGTGGAAGTATGACACAAGAACAAATCAGAAACTTACCAACACTCGGAGGAGACCCCAATACAGTTCCGTTAGGGGATATTACACTTTGGGATACTTATACTAATGCTTCTGGACATTCATTGAGCCATAATATACCAACCAATGGGGAATTATCTAATATACTTTCAAATATGCAAAATGGAAATAGGGTGGCTCTTAATTTGCGGATAGATGGCAATGTTGGACACAGCGTAGTAATGCAACGTGTTGTTCAACAAACGACTACAAAAATTAATGGGACAGTTTCTCAAAAACTGCTCTATTATGTGATGAACCCTGCCAACGGTGGAAGTATTACCCGAATTTCAAGTCACAGCATACTTAGTACGTATCGTGTATTTTATATTCTTCCTTAAAACAAACTGATATGCGTAGATATATAATACAAACAACACTAATTATATATTTTGGGATGTGTTCTTTTTCTTTTACTCAAGAAAATATCAATATGATAAAGGCTTTAAATATTGAGCAGGATATCGTTTCTTTGGAAAACAGAATAACAGAATTAATAAAAAAGAAACCAGAGATAGCCAATATTCAAGGATTGCAGCAGTTTCATATTCTTCTGTTGGGATTTTCTGATTATACTAAAGTTGAGATTAAAAAAGAAGATTATTTAGATTATTCTTTTTTGTATCAACTTCGTCAGAGTTATTATCACTTGGGTTCAAATTCTTTGTTTGCAAAAAAGAAAAAATATCTTTCAACAATAACATTAGTAACCGATTCCACAGGTAATTTAGTTGCCACAGGTGATGCTCGGTTAGTTCATACAGCACCTGTTTTTGCTCAAAATGATATTGAATTGGCAAAAATGTTTTTCGATCAGGAAATAGATTTTATCCTTTGGTTAGAAACTCCACATACAACGCGCTATATGGTCGGTATCAAAAGTAATAATTTGTATTCACTTGAACGCACCAAAGAAGGCTTAAAAATATATTCTTGGGACGAATTTATGAAGTGTTGCTTTGATAAATGGATATTTCCGAGAAAGCAATAGGAATAAAAAACAATAAAATAGCGTGGATTTTTTAATCTCTTGTCTTCCACACATTTTGAGGCACCCAAATTAAATAGTTAATATTCAATTAAATATCAAATTATTTTTCTATTTTTGTGCGTTCCGTAATATTTTTTATATTTATAAGAGAAAAGAAAAACAGTTCCGGAAGTGTTAGTGTTCAGATCATTAGCAAGGCTTTAGGTCGATATAAAGTTGTTAAAACTATAGGATGCAGCGCAGAGCGCTACAAAATTGAAGGCTTCAAAAAATTGGCAGAGCAAGAGATAGAGCGTTTAAGAAAACAGACATCCCTTTTTCAATCTGACACTGACAATTTGGTTGAAGAGGCACTTTAATCCTAACCCACCGGCCAACTACATCTTGTCCAACAGAGCTAAGAGGCTGAATTTGCGGACAAAAACTATAATGACAAGACAGGATAAAAGATATTATTCCCAAATTTACCTGAAATACAATTCCCCCTAAATCGGAGTTTGTAAAACTTAAGAAAATTCAGAACATGAATCACTCAATAGTTATTTTACTAGCCTAAAAAACGACTTCTAAACTACATTCAAATCCAAAAAAAACCTATCTTTACCCTATTAAATCATGTACTGCCATAGCGCACCAATGAACCGGTTGTATACATATAAAATAACTACTGACTATCTTAGGGTAGAAGCTATCTCTGTGAGTCTGTATAGCAGAGATGTTAGCGGTTTTACCGGACACGAGCATTTGTACGCCTTCAACCTGATAAACATAAACGGCCGTAATGGAGTTTATCCCGAATGGCCCTGCTATTTCGGGAACCCCATGGTTTCACGCATGCTCTCGCCGGATAAGTACATACAAGCACCCGATTTCTCACAGAGTTTTAACAGGTATAGCTATGCATGGAATAATCCGTTAGTGTTTACTGACCCGGATGGGGAGATTGTTTTTACTCTTGCTACACATATTGCTGCTCCATTTACTGGTGGTACTTCTTTAGCTCTTTTACCAATTGCAATAGGTGCAGATATTGGATTGTGGCAAGGTGGTTCACTTGCAAACGGAACAATGAATCCATTCTATTCAGATTTTGTTCTTTTGCAACTCGACAATGAAATTCAAAACAAACTAAGGGCAGCCAAGTACAAGATTTCATTTAAGGCTATCCATAAACAAGCATTAAGCTTGCATCAATTTAGCAAGAGCTGGTATATACATTTAATACTGTGGACAATTTCTATTTTATTTATCTATAAACATTTATTACAATGAACAAACTAACTATTTTAATTTCAATCGTATGGTTATGCTGCACTAGTTGTTCAGCCAATCATAGCTCAGGCATGGAGTATGTTAAGTTATTGGAAGATAGATCTCTTGAATTGTCTGAAAACACAGAACCAATTCAACAGAGAATTTATCAATCATTTGTTAATTCCATAATTAGTAAGAATACATCCCTTTTAGATACAGTGTATAAAGAACTGGAAAATATGTATTCTAAGAATCCAAGTAATATTATTGTTTATTGGAAGGCTTATCTCTTGTACTATAAATCTATATATTATATTCAATTAAGCGATAAAGATAATTCTGAACTTTCAATTAACGCAAGTATAAAACTGTTAGAGGAATTAAAAAGAAAAAATTCTGATGATTATGCTTTGCTTGCATTACTACAAGGCTTCTCTACCCAATTTCAATCAGGTATTATTGCAGGCAAAATCTCATCACAGAGGGAAAAGAACGTTAAACGTGCTCTTGAATTGGACCCATCAAACATTAGGGCATACTATGTTTATGCCAACGGCGACTTTTATACTCCTATACAGTACGGTGGTGGAAAAAAAGCCGAAGAATACTTATTAAAAGCGCTTGCCTTAGAGGAAAAGCCTATTATCAATCCCTTTATACCAACCTGGGGCAGAGAGGAATCTTATGTCTTGTTAATTCAACTTTATATTCAAGAAGAAAAATGGGGCTCTGCAAAGAAAGTGTTTTCAGAAGGAATTAAGCAGTTCCCTGACAGCTTTAGCATTCAAAGGTTTGCACAAACTTTGATTAATCATTAGCCATGTTTCTAACAGGAACTTTTTCATACTTGACAATGGTACTACTCAAATGGATTTTGGTTTTATTCTTAGTTTTTTGTTTTCCGTTCATGGGATTAACACAAAATCACAAGCTTGTAGGCATAGTAGTCGAAGCGAAGAAGAATCCAATATTTGCTGCCAACGTTTATCTTTCCGACCTCCGTCATGTTACTATAACCGATTTGGATGGTCGTTTTGAGTTATCAATTGACCAAATATTTCCTGAAGACACTTTAGTGGTTTCTTTTGTTGGATATCAAAAAAGCACCATAAAACTATCAGAGCTTGATTTCAGAGAATTTCATGAGTTTTTATTACTTGAGGATATAATAAGCTTTGAGGCGGTAGAAGTTATAGGCAAAAATCCAATTTCTGAGAGTTCTTCCATCTCTAAGCTTGAAAGATTAGAAATCTATGGTATCCCAATAGCTGCAGGCGATCCGTTAAAAGCTGTAACGGCATTGGCATCATCAACTGATACAGATGAAACTGCCAATCCTTCGTTAAGAGGCAGTTCTACTGATCGTTCAATAGTAACTTTGAATGGTGTTCCTGTTTTGAATCCGGTTAGGAATAGCCAGATATCAGGAATTGGTAATTTTAGCTTGTTTAATACCGAAATTATTTCTGAACAATACATCTACGCCAGCAATCCCCCTTTGACGTATGGAAATTCAACAGCAGGCCTAGTTGAAATCAAAACACCACACGAAGTATCTGCAAATCAGACACAATTTTCCGTTGGTTTAGCAAACCTGGGGCTTTTTCTAACCAGAAAAGTCAAGGATAATTCATTTATACAGGCTTATAGCAATTACCAATTCAATGACATTTTTACCTTGGTTAATAAAGAATCGATGGATAAACTAAATAGCTTTGGGAATTACGATGCAGGCTACAATTTAAAAATCAGGATAAATGACAAGTTGACATTAAATTCATTTACATACTGTATCAGTGAATTCTACAATATGGAGTCAGAGCAATTTTCCTTTGTCGACAATTCAATTGCTGATAATAAAAGGGTTTTCACTATAAACAATTTGATACTAACCACCAACAAAGGGATTTTGAATTTAAACAGCGGTTATGATATTTCCAACTCAAATTACAAATACGGGATTATTAAATCGAGTAAAAGAAACAATATTTTATACAGTTCCATTGATTATAAATGGTTTCTGCATTCTAATAGTGTATTGCAATTTGGAACTTCATACACTCATTCAAGGTACTCTTTTAGAGACACTATACCTAAGTTATACTTTTTATTAACGCCGGAATCCCCAAATTTTTCTGTTGATACCAGCCTATATAATAATAATTTTGAGAGTTACTTTTTTTCAAAATGGCAGCTAAGCAATAAAATGGTATTATCATCAGGTATCCGATCTAATTTGCCTATAGGTGATCAAAAGCACTACATTAGTTTTCAATCAGGGCTTCGTTACGATGTAAGTATTAATAGTTCTTTTCTTTTCAGCTTTGGTAAATATAACAATTATTCTATACCTAATTATTCGTTGTATAAATACCGGTTGTTAAACAGTAAACACCTTGCCTTGGACTATTCATTTAATACAAATAAAATGCTTATTAATGCAGCAGTTTATTACAAAGATGACAGCGGAGAGAATACCCCTCAGGATGCATTGGAAGGATTGGTTATTTATGATAAATTGGAGTATTTCGGTTTAGAACTTTCTGTTGAAAGAGACTTTTATAGATATTTTAAACTCTATTTAGCAAATACATTTTTAAATCAAACACTATTTTATGATGGAGAGGAATACACTGGTTCTAAATCATTGAAGTATTTTATTAAAACATCACTAAACTATAATAATCCTAAGCTATTTAACTTATCACTAACCTACATTACACGCCCCGGGCTTTATTACACAAATATTATTGGAGCAGAATATATTTCAGAATACGACATGCTTTTTCCAGTTTATGGCGTCTACAATAATGACCAATACAATAATTATAACAATTTGAGTTTGAGTATCAATAGATACTTTAGACTAAATAACTCAGCAGTAATTGCTTTTGCTTCCATTAGCAACATTCTAAATTTTCACAACGAAAGAACCTCAATTTATAACAACGACTTCTCTTTTAGCTATTTCGATTTTTATCAAAAAAGAACAATTTATTTTGGGGCTATTTTTAGATTTTGACATATACATATGACTCCAGCTTTCTATTCTGTCTTTTAGCAGTAAAGAGCATATTGAAAAGTTAAGTATTAAAAGGCCAGCTACCAACATGGTATATATTTTATTGCTGAGATTGTGCTAATATGAAAGGTTGTGGTTCGCATCAAACTTCATCCTGGTCAGGCAGTGATGTACTCCGAAATCGACAACAAAAACATATCGCCAACCCATTTACAAGAACCAACAAATGAGCTGGTTCTACACATATAAACGAGCTGCTAAGAGTAAGCCAAAATTATAAAAGTGAGTTAGGAGAAAAGATCTGAGATCAATAGCATTAAACATTAGTGAGAATATCAAATATTTCTAAAGGATACCACTTTAACTGTTAGGCACATGAATCATACATATATATAGGTAAGGTATGGTCCTGATGCGTTCAGGTGAAAGGATTTTTCAAGATCAGGTCTACTGCAAAATAATGTCCTGAAATCGGTCTTTTGCTACCAATAAGCTGGTGCATATATCCCACATGAACCGTTATTGGTGTTGTGAGAGGCGAAATTGCATAATACAGCATGAACCGGCTGTCTTTATATGAAAAACTACCCCAGCTTTGGTTTTCTGAAGAATGTGAAACCGCAAACAACTGTTCGGATATGGCTATGATCTTATGTTTTTTGTCTTTAGTGACAGGTATTTCAAGCTTAAGTTTAAAACGAGACCTCAGTTGAATATCTTCTGGATACTTCTCAAACTCAGGGGCATAAAATCTTCTGAACTCTTGTTTCAGGCTTGCACTAAGAGCTATCTTCTCAAACGATATCTGATAGGATACTGCTCCATTGAGACGTATCTCCTGCCGGTAAGCCGGGTCAGCTCTCTCATAAGGTGCTGATGTCATATATAAGTTCAACGATCGATAGCTTATCGCAAAGGAGTAGTCCCAATGTGAGTAAGCACGCCTTTTAAACTCCTGATTGAACGTAAACGCACCTGGTTGACCAAACGGATTAGCCTCATCTGCATAATTTCTGGTACCATATCCTAAACTGGTGGTCGATTGCCAAAGCCCTTTTTGATCAGGCTTAATAGTCTGATTGACAGCCAATGCCACCCAAGCCCCGTGATTGATCTTGCCCATACCCGGCGGACTGATCTGACTGCATACAACCCAAGGTAACATAACAAAAAGAAGGATGAAAAACAAGTGTTTACAGTTCAACCGATGATACAACATATACAGATAGCTATATTTTTATTTAAAACCTAAAGATTGCGGCAAAAATGCAAAATTGTTTGTACAATCCAATGCAACCCTTAGGTTTTATTTTACGTCTTTATCATAGTCATTAATTTTCAAATCAAATTTTCACTTATCAAACTAAAAATCTATTTATGAATAACAAATTATTTTTCCCATTGCTTTTTTTTATCTTCGGCTTTATTGGATTATCGGCTCAGAATGAGCAATCCTTGCCTTGGTATACAGGGAATCATCTGCTTCATCTTGAGGGAGGATCCTATTTTATGGGTGGCGATATAAAAGAAGACTTGTCTATCCGTCAGAATATCAGCTATTATGAGGCAAGTCAGTACTCGCCGGGTATTATAACACCTGAAACTAAGACGTATTTATTTGGTATAAAGTATGAATATCATTTGCCTCATTTCAATAGTGGTATATCAACAGGAATACGTTTTATCGGATTACAAAACGAACTAATCGGTTATACCTCAAGGGTGTCTCGCTTTTTTTACCTGCGTTATTCGGAATCGGATAGTGATACGAAGTTTGCACGCATCAGCTCTCTTATAGAAAACTATTACGCACTAACCGTTCCTTTTGAATTACGTATAGGATTATATCAGTTTACCGGTATCAATTTTTTTGCGAAAGCTGGAGTAGAATATTCCCTAATCAATTTCAAAAAAGAGGTGAATATTCAGTTTCAGGAAGAAACCATGATGCCTTATCACAATATGTTGGTACAAGAGATAACCGATCCTGCCAATACTCATTTTGCTACTTTTTATAGCTCCTTAGGTATTTCTTTTGGAAAGAACGACAAGATCAATTTTGCTCTTGAAGTGCTGTTACCATCTTTTGTATTGACCGATAATAATTTTCATCTTCTTGATATCAAGGAGTTTGATGGAATAAAATTATCTGTTTACTTTCCTGTTTCACCCTTTAAAACCAATAACCGATGAAAAAGATTTTAATAGCCTTCGTATCCGTACTTTCTTTGAACCTCCTTTTCTCATGTCAAAAGATGAGTGATTATGAATTATCTGGAACAGTTTTCATAGAAGACCCTTATTATCCGGGCTTACCAATTTATTCCGAATGGGGTTATAACACGTTTGGGGCTTATATTGATCGCAAACCCTTTATTTCCACCGACTATGACTTGCCGGTGAAGCTGATAGCCAATTCTGATACCTTGCATATGATATTCAGAGGGAGAATGGGACAAAAATCGGTTGATATGACTTTTTCTATCAAAGGACCTACGCCCTCTTCCTATGAAGACCTGATTGAATTGGATGAGACCAATTATAATCTTCAAGATACCGGACGATTGGTGAAGCTGAAAATAGATGGAACAACAACTGAGCTTCGTATTATTGAAGGCGAGTTGAAAATCAATCGCGTACAACGGCTTTTTGTAGATGAAGAATTAAGCCGGACGATCATGTCAGGCTATTTCAGATTCAAGACATTTTTATATGATGAGCCTGTAGCCATTTCACAAGGAAGGTTTGACTTTGGAATCGGATATGAGAATTTTTATCGGTATTGACTGGTAAGGTTGGTACTACCACTGAACCAGCATGCCTAATTGTCCATTTTATTTATTGGTTTTGTTTTACCATAGTCGATAGCTGGTAGATCAATGGCAAATGTTATACCCGAAAGCACTACTTTTGCAACAATTTGGTTAGTATGAAGCATATTGTTGCATTTTTTTGTGTCTTTTATATCTTTAGTGGCCTAGTGTTTTCACAGCAAAGCCTTATCAAGCCTGATTTACATCCTCCCTTAGAAATTCCCTTGTATTTGTCTGGTACTTTTGGTGAGTTACGTTCGGATCATTTCCATGCCGGTGTTGACCTTCGCACTCAAACAGTAGAAGGTCATAAGGTGTTGGCAGTTGATGACGGGTACGTAAGTCGGATAGCTATTTCTACAGGAGGGTACGGGAAAGCTTTGTATATCACACATCCTTCCACAGGTCTCACCTCGGTATATGGGCATCTTCAACGGTTTAACAAAGAGATAGGCGAATATGTCAAAGCGAAGCAGTATGCATTACAATCGTTTCAAGTGAACTTGTTTCCGGAAGCAGCTCGCCTTGTAGTCAAAAAAGGCGAGCTGATAGCCCTTTCGGGTAATACAGGCTCTTCGAGTGGGCCTCATCTGCATTTTGAGATACGGGATACACCAAGCCAGCAAGTGATGAATCCATTGTCGTTTGGACTGAAGATAAAAGACTATATACGTCCGAAAATTGTAGAGATCGCTGTTTATCCTGAAAATGACTCAGCATTTATTCTTGGAGAAAACAAACGATATATCAGTTCTGTAGCCGGATGGGGCGAACAGCACCGGCTGCTAACCAATGAACCCTTAACCGTATGGGGCGAGCTGTCGTTCGGGATAAACACTTACGACACCCATAACGACACACCCAATAAAAATGGAGTTTACAGCATAGAGCTGATGATAGATTCGACTATAGTGTTCAGCATGGCAATGGATCGCTTTTCATTTGATGAAACACTTTATATCAATTCGTTGATAGATTATGGGTACTATATTCAGAATAACACCCGTTTTATCCGAACAAAAATTGATCCGCTCAACAAACTAAGTATGTATGGAGACATGCCGCATACAGGCAGTTACAGCTTTATGGAAGAAAGGGAATATACAGGTTGCTATACAGTGACGGATCATCATGGGAATATCTCAAAACTGCCTTTCACTCTTGTAGCTCAAAAACCATTAATAGATACTGCTGACACTGAAGTGGCAACAGATAGTACAGTCTTGGTTCAAGCATCTGAAGGATATAGCTACAAAGAACAGTCGTTTTCATATACAATACCTGCAAGGGCCTTGTACAGGGATGAACGACTCACTCAGTATAAAATCCGGCAAAACACTTATTTAAGTGATGTGATTTGTGTGGGAGATGAGAAAATACCTTTACACAAAGCGATACAACTACATATAAATATTCCCGAACTATCGCTGCCTGAGGAAAAGCTCCTGATGGTATCCCTAAATAATGACAAACCTCCTGTACCTCTCGGAGGAAAGATTGAGAATGGAACCATCAGCCTGAAAACCCGTAAATTTGGATGTTTTGCTATAATGGCTGATACCCTCCCTCCTCAGATACGTCAAAAGAATGCGTTTCAGGATACACTGACTGACAGTGTTACACTTCTTAGATTTGAAATTGAAGACGAGCTGTCGGGTATTGGAAGCTATAGAGCCGAGCTTAACGACAACTGGCTGCTGATGGAGTATGATCCTAAAACAAAGACCTTGTTTTATGAAGTAGATGAACGACTAACTAAAGGAAAAAATACGTTTAAACTGATAGTTACAGATAAGCAGGGAAATGCTTCTGTGTTTAGAAAAACTTTTATCAAACTATAGATGAGCTCTTTACAATACGATTTCAACAAACAGATTCACCGGATAGGTACTTCAAGTATCAAATATGATCGAAGAAAAGAGGTGTTCAACACCGAAGATGTACTACCTATGTGGGTGGCCGATATGGATTTTGAGACCCCCGATTTCATTCGTTTTGCCATTATCGAACGGGCTATGCACCCAATTTACGGATATACTTTTCGGGATGACAGCTATTACGAAGCGATGATTGGCTGGTTGCACAGACGTCATGGCTGGCAGGTTCAGAAAGACTGGATACTATACACACCAGGTGTTGTGCCGGCATTAAACATAGCTGTATTGGCGCATACCGATCCGGGTGATAAGATCATCATACAGCCACCGGTGTATTTTCCATTTTTTACTGCGGTAGAAAACCATGACCGCTCCTTGCTTATCAACCAGCTTCTGTTAGAGGATGGGCGATATCGTATGAATTATAATGAGTTGGAGCAGCAAGCAAAAGAGGCACGCATGCTGATCTTATGCAATCCGCATAACCCTGTAGGCCGGTCGTGGGAAAAAGAAGAGCTTCAGCAGCTTGCCGATATTTGTTTGGCCAATGATGTGCTGATCTTATCCGACGAGATACACAACGACTTAGTGTTACCTCCAAACCAACATCAGGTACTTGCTGCATTATCCGATGAGGTTGCCGGTATCACACTCACAGCTCATGCAGCAAGTAAAACATTTAACTTAGCGGGATTAGCCAGCTCAGCCATGATCATTCCTAATACAAGTCTGCGGCAGCAGTTTGAGAAACAACTGAAAGCCATGCACATTGAAATGGGTAATTTATTTGGGTTTCAGGCTACACAAGCTGCTTTTACTCATGGGGATGAATGGGTAGATCAGCTGCTGGACTACGTGCAGAAGAATATAGAGTTTACTATAAAGTTTCTTAAAGAAAAACTACCCAAATTACGGGTCATACAGCCAGAAGCAACCTATATGGTCTGGCTTGATTTCAATGCCTATGGCCTTACAGATGATGAATTGGCCGAGACTCTCATACATCAGGCCGGGTTAGGACTGAACCGGGGCAGTATGTTTGGCCCGGGAGGTTCTGGATTTATGCGTATAAACCTGGCGTGTCCGATGAAAATAGTACAGAAAGCATTGGATCAACTCGTACGTGCTTTTGAAGCCATCTAATCACAGGCTAAATAAATATATATTTCAATAAAAACAGCGCAGCAAGAATATACATTGATACGCTAAGTTTGTTGAACCTTCCTGTTAAAAGGTTAATGATCACATAGCTCAACATACCTAATGCGATCCCTTCGGATATGCTGTAGGCCAATGGAATTATCAATACACAGATAAAAGCTGGTATTGACTCGGAATAGTCGTTCAGGTCGAGCTCCCTGATAGAAGAAAGCATAAACAATCCCACTACTATCAAAGCTGGTGCTGTGGCTGCCATAGGAATAGAAATGAATAAGGGAGCAAAAAACAATGCTATAATAAAACAGATAGCCGTAACTAAGGCAGTCAGTCCAGTCCTGCCCCCTTCTGCAACACCCGAAGCACTCTCTACAAAAGTAGTTACCGCACTGGTACCTAAAATAGCACCTGTAGTAGTACCAATTGCATCAGCCATAAAAGCACGTTTGATTTGAGGTATTTGACCATTCTTATCCAACATATTGGCTTTGGTTGCTACTCCGACTAAGGTACCTAAGGTATCGAAGATATCAACAAATAGAAAAGTGAAAATGATGATAAGCATATCAAAAGTCCATATCTGAGAAAAATCGAACTTGAAAAATATTGGTGAAAAAGATGGTGGCAAACTTGCAAGCCCTTGAAAATGAGTGATACCCATAGGTAAGCCAATGAGTGTTGTAAGTATAATACCAATCAGCAGATCGCCTTTGATCTTTTTCAACATCAAAAATGAGGTAATAGCCACTCCTATCAGTGCCAACAAGGCTGGACCGGAAGTGATAGTACCTAATTTAACAATAGTAGCTCCATCAGGTATAATGATCTCTGCATTTTGCATACCCACAAATGCGATAAAAAGTCCGATACCTACACTGATAGCTGTTTTCAATGAGTTAGGAATAGCATTGACAATCACTTCACGTATATTGAATAATGTCAGTAGAATAAATAATATTCCTTCTATCAGCACGGCTGTCAGTGCAAATTGCCAGCTATAGCCCATATTTAATACTACAGTATAGGCAAAGAAAGCATTGATCCCCATGCCAGGTGCTAATGCAAAAGGTAGTTTAGCCCAAAAAGCCATAACAAGAGTTGCTATGATAGCCGACAAAGCCGTGGACGTAAACAACGCATTGGCATCCATACCTGTAGCAGCCAATATAGAAGGATGTACAGCTAATATATATGCCATAGTAAGAAAAGTGGTGATACCAGCCACTGCCTCGGTACGTATATCCGTACCGTTTTGTGTAAGTTGAAAGTATTTCTCTAACATAAGACTTTGTTGTTTTTTAAATAGTATGACACGAACTTCGTATCAAAAGAAACGGATCTGAACACCAGATACTTTTCAAAGTCAAAGATAGAATAAGAGCAATACCTATGAAAATAAATAGGGGTATAAATATAAATATTAATATAAATATTTGATAATGAGTAGATTAAATTTCATTCTCAAATAAATATCTAAGAAAAGAGATAAGGTTGTTTCGGGCTTTAGTATCAGGGGATAAAATGTCTGATAATTTCTTTCGCATAGCTTTCCCAGCTCATATTTTCAGCAGTTTTGGTAATATTTTGCCTGTCAATAGGTTGTTTAATTGCTTTGAGCATACAGATTTTCATATCCTCTATGTCGCCATCTTTTGCCAGATATCCATTAAAGCCGTCTATCACTGTTTCGGGGAAATGACCTACGCGCGTAGCTAACATGGGCATTTGAAAATTATATCCTATAGATTCTACCCCTGAAGGCGTAGCAGTCAGATAAAACAAAAGCAGGTTATCGCTTACCTGAAAATAGCGATGAACCTCTTCATTAGGCACAAACTCATTCACTACTACTGTCTTATCTTCTATAGCGAGCTGCTTGATCAGATTTAAAGGCTGATAATTCTGTTCGTCATCTTGTTTTTTTAGCACTAACTTTTTAGCCGTATCAAACAAGGCTTTTTTCACCTTTGTGCGTACCTTTTTTGTATCCAATGTTTGCCAGAATGATTCACCGACTATCAATAAGCTTATATCATCTCTTTCTTGTGCCAATCTGGCGAATGCTTCTATAGCCTGATGCAGCCCTTTATATTTTCGGATAAATCCAAAAAACAGAAAAACATGTTTTCGAAGTCCTAATTTATTTTTCTCAGCTTGCTTATCGAAATCAGGATCTGGTTTAAACATGTCATAAACTGGGTGAAACAGTCGGATCACCTTTGTTGCTTTCGTGTCAGACACAGTTTGTTCTGGAGCTATTAGCTGAAGTTGTTTTTTTGGAAACAGAGTCTTCAACTGATCAGCTGTTTGTCCGGCATGAACCAGATACCCATAAGCCGAGCCGATACCAAGCTTTGTGAGGCAGTTGTCAAGCTTGCTTCCTTCTTTCTGGATGACAAAATGCAGGTCGAATACAATACGTATTTGTGCCTTTGCCAGCCGTTTGGCGATATATCCAAGCGGTATTCCCTGTACGGCAATAGCCCATTGCATCACTACCAGATAAGGTTGAAGCCTACGGATAAATTTGATGGTCTTTTGCCAGCTTGAAGGGCGGTTATAATTTGTCAGATAGTGCACCTTGATCCGGGTACCTTCCAACTGATCGGCACGGCTTTTACGATCTATAAAATCACGGGGAATAATAGCCGGATATTGCTGTGTCCATGAAATAATATGTACTTCAAGGTTTTCAAACCGATCAAAAGCCTTGGCAAGTGAGGTGTTGTAATTGGCAATGCCGCCTTTGAAACGTGGTCCGGGACCAAAACAAACGATACGTGTCATCCGTTTTTATGGCAAAAATAGCAAATATGGCCTTGTAAACTATGACTTGGTTATAGCCATCAGACCAAATTGTAATTATCCAATCATTCCACTAAGGCAAACATCTCCATATGCCATAACTCTGAATTAAGTATCGCCTCTTTACTATTCAACCATATCTCAATAGTAAGTGGGCTGATTGGCATCTGATGATCCAAAAGGAATTTCTGCAGTTCATCGTACACATATGTTTTCTCTTCATATTTCCCTTGAAACGATGCTCTTACTGCCTTACCACCTGGTCGTATAAAATATCGGACCCGCCCGCTTTCTGTAACTTCTTCCGGTATTGGATAAGCTAAAGTAAATTCTATTTTATCGGGCTTATCCGACTGTTGAATCAGCACAAATAAGTCGGCTACAGGTTGTTGTCGTGATTGCCGCATATATGTCTCCAATTTATTAAGTAGTGAGCTTGCCACTTCCGGTATTTCTTCTTGTGAAATAATCTTTGTGATCCCAACAGCAGGTTGTGGCTCTAATTCAACCCATTCTACCTTAGGAAGCTGCTGTTTACCTTCAGTTAATTCTTTGAGTGTTCGCAAACCTTTTACCTGCATAGGAGCTATTAAATTGCCACTAAAAAAGCCAAAATACCGATGAAAAGGGTACGCTAATTCGGTTAGCTTGAGCGTCCAGACCACCTCCACGCTATCACCCGACACAAAAAACTCCCACTCGTCTATCGCATGCCCACCTTGTTTCATATCCAATACATTTTGAATTAGCTTATAAGGCTCACTTCGAATCACTTCAATACTTTGAGTATCATTTCGGTTACCAATCCATTCCAAGCGACTTCCCTGTCCTGTCTCCGGTCCGGAATACAACAGGCGTAAATTCGTATCAGCCCACTCAAAAGGGCTCCATTCAGGCCATAACCGAAGACTGTTGACATGACGAAAAACAGTCTTGACATCAGTTTGCATCCATAGACTGTTTCGCACTTCAATATGATCCGACATGAAAAGTGGAAGAATAAAGATCACAGCAGTAAGAATAAAAAAAACCGATCCAAAAAATTTTAACACACGCATAGCGACAACCTTTAGATATGAATAAGCGAAGGTAAAGATATTTTACAGGCCCTATAGTTGATTTATCAAAGACACTACAGTATCAATTTCTCAAGCTTTGAGCCTGATTATATATTATAGCTATGCATAGTCGAACAGTTTCGGTCTTATCAAGATTCATTATAAATAAAGTATTGACACAGTTTGACCCGATGGGATTCATTAATTTTGACCTTCCAATTTGGAATTTGCGTAAAGATCAAGATATATGCTATTGCCTTAATTCCGCAAGCTAATTTTCAATTTAAATAGGCAAAGCGCTGATAAGAAATATCTTACCTAACGCTTTGCCATGTGTAAGATTTCACCTATTTTTATGGTTCTAAACAAATAAACAGTAAATC
>Ga0265293_10005097_pt1 | contig 22354 bp, 18 predicted proteins | sample Munlanlewell138R_FD_192505 | JGI IMG/M metagenome (GOLD analysis project Ga0265293, IMG submission 192505) | Leachate microbial communities from a municipal landfill in Southern Ontario, Canada - Leachate well 138R | ecosystem: Engineered > Solid waste > Landfill > Unclassified | place: Canada... | reverse complement strand
TTTAAATAAAAAATCAACAGATCTAGTTGAATTAGTTAGAACCTTTTCCGATTGGGCGCAATTAGCGAGAAAAGAAGGTCTACTAGCGCTTGAAAGTAAGGTCAGCGAAATTGACAATGACTTTTTGAAAAGTGGTATGACACTAGCTGTCGACGGTCAAAGTGCTGATTATATTCGTGATGTATTATCCGAAGAAATCTCGGCAATGGAAGACCGACATAATTCTGGTGCAGCAATATTCACTCAGGCTGGTACTTATGCTCCTACTCTTGGAGTATTAGGAGCTGTTGTTGGATTAATAGCAGCCCTCGCCAACATGTCAGACATAGATTTATTAGGGAAAGCAATTAGCGCTGCCTTTGTAGCAACATTATTAGGTATTTTTACTGGATATGTTTTATGGCATCCATTTGCTAATAAATTAAAAATGAAATCCAAACAGGAAGTAAAGAGCAAATATATGATGATTGAAGGGATCTTATCAATACTCGCTGGTGAATCACCTGCAAGTATTGAACAAAAATTATCCTCCTTCTTAACATCTCAAGAACGCAAGCAAATCAATAATAATAAGGGCAGTGACAAAGATGAGTAAACGCAGAAATAAGCCCCATGAAGAACATGTAAGTGAAGCCTGGCTAATTCCTTATGCAGATATTCTGACATTATTGCTAGCATTATTTATTGTATTATTTTCTATGAGCTCAGTAGATGCACAGAAATTCCAATCTCTAGCGCAATCATTTCAGAGCGCATTTACCGGCGGAGAAGGAGTTTTAGAGTTTCAAACTCCTATCCCTCCTGAATTTGATACCAGCGATATCGGTCCTATAGATAAAGAATTAGATGACAACGAAAACTTAAACAAAGATAGCTTAGCCCAGCAGCTTGCTGAACAGTTTGCTGCTGATTTAGAGCAGCTTGGCGAACTGCAAGATGTACTCAATCAATACATTGAAGATAAGGGTTTAATCGGTAAGCTTGAAACATCACTTACCGACGAAGGACTTATGATTTTAATCGGCGATAAAGTGTTATTCGAGTCTGGTAGTGCCAATGTACGAACTAACGACCTTTATATAGCAAATGAAATTTCCGAATTATTAATCATGAATCCTCCGCGCAACATCGTCATCAGTGGCCATACAGATAATGTGCCAATCGGTACAGCTCGTTTCGAGTCTAACTGGGATCTTAGCATGGTACGTGCAATGAATTTCATGAAAATATTATTACGTAACGACCAACTTGATCCACGCTGGTTTAGCGCTAAAGGCTATGGCGAATACCAACCAATCGAATCTAATGATACCAGTGAAGGACGAGCAAAAAATAGACGTGTTGAAATTCTAATAATGCCTAATAGTATTAATATTTCGGAAATTTCTTCGATGAATAACAGCTAATTACTGCCAAATGTTTCTGCTATCATAAGCTAACTTTAACAATTTATAAATAGTAATTAACATATTCACTTATAAATAGTAATTAACATATTGACCTATAAATGAACGTAACAATAGACATACAGATATATAACAGAGGTGTAGCAAATGACTGAACCAACTAAAAAATTAATGTCTGGTAATGAAGCGATTGCTCGTGGTGCTTATGAATATGGCATACGCGTAGCTGCTGCTTATCCAGGTACTCCTAGCACAGAAATATTAGAAAACATTGCACAATATAAAAATACGATTTATAGCGAATGGTCTCCGAACGAAAAAGTTGCACTTGAGGTAGCTATCGGCGCAGCAATCGGCGGCGCGCGATCACTTGCAGCAATGAAGCATGTCGGCTTAAATGTAGCTCTTGATCCACTCATGACTATTGCTTATTCTGGAGTAAATGCTGGCCTCGTCGTTATATCTGCTGATGATCCTGGTATGCATAGTTCACAAAATGAGCAAGATAACCGCTTTTTGGCTAAATTTGCCAAAATTCCTTTACTAGAGCCTAGTGACAGTCAAGAAGCAAAAGATATGATAGGAATAGCTCTAGAAGTTAGTGAGCAATTTGATACACCAGTTCTAATGAGAACTACTACTCGTATATCACACTCCGCTAGCTTAGTTACTGTCAACGATCCCCTTAATATACCTGTTAAGCCATATATAAAAGCAGCTGACAAGTATGTCATGGTACCGGCCCACGCTAAGAAGCGTAGATTAATCGTCGAACAACGTCTTGAAGATTTACAACAATATAGCGAAACTACACCATTAAATCACATAACTATAAATGACAAAAAGGTTGGTGTGATAACCAGTGGCGTAGCATATCAATATGTACTAGAAGCATTACCTAACGCTTCTATATTAAAAATTGGTTTCAGTAATCCCCTGCCAAAAAATATGATTAAGCAATTCGCCGAGCAAGTTGAGCAGCTGTTTGTAGTCGAAGAACTAGAACCTTTCATGGAAGAACAGATCAGCGCTATGGGTATCAAAGTAATCGGTAAAGAGCTGTTACCTAATATTGGCGAATTGAGTGTGCAAATTATTCGTCAAATAATCGGCGGCGAAACAATTGCTAACTTAGAAGCTGCTGCTACTGTAGCAACGCAACTAACAACAGAACAAGCTCCATTACGTCCTCCTGTTCTGTGCCCAGGTTGTCCTCATCGCGGAGTGTTCTTTGTACTGAAAAAATTAAAATTAGTTGTTTCCGGTGATATCGGTTGCTATACCTTAGGTGCGCTTGCACCTTTAAGTGCTATGGATACTGCTGTTTGTATGGGACAAAGTATCGGTGGTGCACACGGAATGGAATTAGCCAATCCTTCGCTAAAAGGCAAAACCGTCGCAGTAATTGGTGACTCAACCTTCCTGCACACTGGCATTAATGGGCTGATGGATGTTGTCTATAATGGTGGACATACAACTACTCTAATTCTTGACAACCGTATAACAGCAATGACAGGACAACAGCATAATCCGTCCAGCGGGCAAACACTCATGGGTAATCCTGCACATGAAATAGATATTGAATTATTATGTAAGGCAATTGGCATTAACAGAGTATATAAAGCTAAACCTTTTGAGTTGAAAGAACTTGAATTACTAATTAAGCAAGAACTTGCAATTGATGCTCCATCAGTTATCATAGTTCAGCATCCATGTATCTTCGTCGATAAGCATAAATATCAGCCTGTTATGATCAATAGTAATTGTACAGTTTGTACTTCTTGCATGCGTATTGGTTGTCCGGCGATCGTGCGCAAGGAAGATACTATCAAAATCAATCAAACCCTATGCTTTGGCTGTGATCTATGTATCCAGCTATGCCATTTCAATGCAATTGAGAAATGTGCTTCGAAGAATGGGGGCTTATAATATGCGACAAACATTGAATATCCTATTAGTTGGAGTCGGCGGTCAAGGTACAATTCTTGCAAGTAAATTCATCAGTCAAGTAGCCATTGATGCTAACTATGATGTGAAAATGTCAGAAATTAAAGGTATGTCCCAACGTGGTGGTAGTGTTGTAACACAAGTACGCATCGGCGACCATATTGCTTCCCCAACAATCGATAAGGGCGAAGCCGACTATATTGTATCCTTCGAACAGCTTGAAGGCTACCGTTGGGCAGAGTATCTAAAGCCTCATGGGCGAATTATTATCAATCAACAGCAGATTGAACCAATGCCAGTAATTATGGGGCTTAGTAAATATCCAGAGCAAATCATTGATAAATTAGAAGCCGTAGGAATTGCTGTCGATTCCATTAATGCTCTTGCTATTGCTCTTGAATGTGGCACGTCCAAGGCTGCTAATATCGTGTTAATGGGTTATCTTGCTAAACAATTGCCAGTTGAACAAGCAATATGGCAAGCTGCCCTTAACAAAATAATTCCTGAACGTTTCCTAGAAATAAATCAACGAGCATTTGAAACAGGGTACCAGCTGTAAGCTGGTACCCTGTTATATTTTCACTAGCTTAATTTATAAATTTAATGTTGATAAGTATTATGGCAATAAAGAATGCTAAGTTTTGTTTATGTATATGGAATCTTCAAAGCTGTAAATATTTCTTGTACTTTATCACGGTTAATGAATGCTTCTTCTTCAGTATCGTCAAATTTCACACTATAAGCTCCTTGACCGTATGAATATATTTGCTTCACCTTAGTCAGATTTATAATATACGATCTATGTGAACGAATGAAATATTTCTCATTCAGCTTTTTTTCAATATCGAATAGACTCTCTGCTGCTTCATATGTATTATCGGTAGTTACAATATAGGATTTCTTATTCTTCTTACCAATGAATATAATATCCTGCTGCTTAATAAAATGAATTGCATGACCAATTTTAATAAAAATCTTATTCTGCTGCATAATTGCTTCCGCTATCATTTGAACATTAGTCGTTCCTTTACTTAGTTCTTGTGAAATACGATTCAAAATCCGATATAAACGCTCTTCGTCAATTGGTTTGATTAAATAATCGACTGCCGCTAAGTCAAACGCTTCTAAAGCATAGTCAACATGGGCAGTAACAAATACAACAAGAGGCTTAAATCCCTCTTGCTGTATCTGTCTAACTGCTTCCATGCCACTCTTATACGGCAAATCGATATCAACAAACACAACATCAGGATTATAGAGTCGAATTACATCAATCAGCTGTTCGCCTGTGTTAGCTGTCTCAACAACTCTGAAGTTTCCGAATCTTTCTATCAATAACGCTAAGTGCTCTGCTATGATTGGATAATCTTCAGCAATTACGACTTGCACTTTACATTCCATAATAAGTCTCCGTTCTGTAATTCTGGTTGTAATTACTGTAATTCCTCAGGAATTTCTGGCTGATAATATGAACCTAAACTAGCAATAGAAATATCCGTTAAAGCAAGTACAGTCAAGACGCTAGCAGCCATTGTGCATAGCTTAACCTTTAATGTCATCATCGTTAGCACCTCCTTTTCCTAATATTGATGCAAAATCTATCATAAATTGGTCCGCCATAAGGATCAATTTATAACCTAGAGGTGTAATACTTAATAACTGCCATATAATCGCTAACTGGATAGCAAGGCCAATATTTAGAAATAACTGTTGCTCTGATAATAGCATCATAATAGTGATGGTAACAAGCACTATGATACTGACAATCGCGGCATTCTGATACACTTCTTTGGGCTTCTTAAGTTTACGCTGATGCCATTCACCTGGTACATACTTAAATATTGCATAAGCAGCTAATAACACCGACACGATAACTGCAATTGCTAGGCTTGTAGTGGTTGCCCTAGCTGCAAGTATGGCTAATGGTGTAAAGGTCATTATCCCGAGAAGCAAACAGCGCAGATATGAGCTACAATGCGGCCCACCAGTGGATGCCCTTAATATTCCATAGCTAATAACAAGCACTATAATTTCTATCATGCAATTAAACAGTATCCCAATCGTCGTAAAGATAAGCAGTTTTACTAACTCACCTAAGACTGCTTCAATTCCATAAGCAATCACATTAACTGATACTGGCTTGCTCGAATTGTTCGCTATTTGTACTGCTATAGCTCTGGCTAGTGTTTTCACTGTTATTCCCATCCTTTATTATTGGAAATCTAATTGAGAAAACCGTTCCATCCTGTTCTGAGCTGTTGACAATAATTTGCCCTTTATATTTATCAATAATTTGCTTTACAATACCTAAACCGATTCCCATATGATTAGCCTTAGATGTATGTCCAATTTTAAACATTTGTTGTATTTGTTCATTTGTTAATATTGGACGTTCATTCGTAACTATCAGTTCAATCTGATCATCAATACGATTTATACTTAATTTTACAATACGCTTGTCCTGTTCTACTTGGTGCTGTTCAATCGCTTCCTTCGCATTGTCTAATAAATTTCCTACTAATTTAACCTGATCTATTGTCTCTACGTTTGTTTTGTTAATATCCGCATTTATAATAACATTTAACTTTATATCATAGGTTTTGAATAAGACGCTTTTCGTTTGTAGTAACGCACTTAATGTCGCATTACCTGGCACAATAATCTTGCCGATTTCCTTAACTTCCTCTGTCAGCGTATTGATATATTCCTTTAGTAAATCATAACGCTCCATAATAGCGAAAGAATGCAGCACCTGTACATGATTGACGAAGTCATGGCGTTGCCCACGTATTGTCACGAATAAGTCATCAACATGCTTAATGTATGCCTTCTGCGCTTCAAGCTCCCCTGCTTTTTCTGATAAAGCAATTATGTATTGAACGAAGAACAATAATATAAATGATAATATGATAACTGAGAAAATCATCATCTGAAATAATAAATGGCTCTGCTGAAAGAACCCATTAACATAACTCAAGTTATAAACGACAACTAATAATATTTGCATAGTTAACGCCAGGATGTAAAGATCTACCTTTTTATTGACAGCATACTCTTCCCTGTCCGTCAATTCCCTGCGCCCGAATATTGACCAGCTACTACGAGTAATTAACCAGGTAGCGACTACTAATACCACATATCCGCCGCTTGGAACTAATATCCGTAACATATTGCTAGCTATAATTTGCTCGAATGTAATATCGGTCAATAATAATACCAGCTCTGTGCTAATTGTCTCGGCTATCATTAAGATTCCAATTCCGACAGTGGCGGTGATCATCACCCGATAATATGGATAGCGAAAAACAAAGTAAAATACTGTCCACAAAACAGGTAACTGTAACATAAATCTAGCATAAAACGGCAACTCAACATACCATAATACGACAGTAATACAAGCAATGACAAAACCCGAGAATACTATCTTCAATAAATTCTGTCTAATTAATAGCCCTGCTAACGCTATGGTAAATGCGCTATACACAATCGCCTCTGGTATTGACTGGAATAAAAATGACTGAACCGTTATCACATGCATCTCCCCTATTACTTTCTATAAATGATAATTATTTCCTGCTTATATGCCAGAAATCGAAGTATTCTAACTCAATTTAATATTATTAAGGCTAAACACCCAAGTTATCGTCTTCAGTTGTATTATCTAATTGGATATTATCTGATTGGGCATTATCTAATTGGGTATTTTTTCTTAAATTTAGTATACCATAGCCATAAATTACATCATATAAATTTTTATAGTTAATAACTACTACCATTTAATATTGACTAATGCTAGCTAATACTTAACCGATAGATAACCGTCGCCTAAACTCCTACTTACCTTTTCATACAACCTGTAAAGTATAAGTATTCTAAGTGGAAATACTAAATAAGTTATGATATATTGTTATAATATATTAATTTACTAATTATTCTATATTTACTGACTATTTATAATATGTTCTATTGTAAGATTATGAGGTGATCCTGATGAAAAAAGTACATATCTACGACACCACTCTAAGAGATGGTTCTCAAGGTGAAGGCATTAGTTTTTCTAGTGAAGATAAATTGAAAATTGCCAAGAAATTGGACAGCTTAGGTGTTGCATATATTGAGGGTGGCTGGCCTGGCTCAAATCCAAAAGATTTAGAATTTTTCTTGCAGGCTGCAAAACTTCCTTTCAAAAATGCAAAATTAGCTGCATTCGGCAGCACTTGTCGCACCTATACTGACCCTGCTGATGATGCTAATCTCAACTATTTAATTGAATCTGGAGCAAAAGCCATTGCAATTTTCGGTAAAACATGGGATTTTCAGGTTACTGAAGCGTTATGCACTACTTTAGAGGAAAATTTGCGAATGATTGAAGTTTCAATTGCTTATCTTAAAGCACATTCTTTAGAGGTTATTTTTGATGCAGAGCATTTCTTTGATGGATATAAGGCTAACCACGGTTACGCTATTGAAGCATTAAAGGCAGCAGAGCGTGGCGGCGCAGATTGGCTGGTTCTATGTGATACTAACGGTGGTTCATTGCCGCATGAGGTATCAGAAATAGTTACTAATGTTAAAGCGCAAGTTAATACTCCTTTAGGAATTCATACTCATAATGACGGTGAGTTAGCCGTTGCTAATTCACTAGCTGCAATCTATGCTGGCGCTACCCAAGTGCATGGAACTATCAATGGTTATGGTGAACGCTGTGGAAACGCTAACCTTTGTTCAATAATTCCTAATTTACAGCTGAAGTCAGACTATAATTGTCTTGGTGATAATATTAGTCAGCTGACAGATGTATCTCGGTACGTAAGCGAAATCGCTAACATTATTCATCCTTCTAACCAACCATTTGTCGGACGAAGCGCTTTTACGCATAAGGGCGGTATGCACGTTAGTGCCATCCTAAAAAACGCAAAGACCTATGAACACATTGAACCTGAAACAGTCGGTAATCAGCGACGCGTTCTTATGTCTGAGTTAGCTGGACAGAGCAATGTATTATTTAAGGCGCAGGAATTAGGACTAGACGTTGATAAGGAACACCCAGAAACCAAAAAAATCATCAATGAAATTAAAGAACTCGAGCATCAAGGCTACCAATTCGAAGCAGCTGAAGCTTCCTTTGAACTGCTTTTGCGACGTGCCTACTCTGATTTAGTGGATGTTATTTGTCTTGATTCCTTTAAAATGCTAATCGAAAAACGTGGCGACCAAAAGGTAACTTCTGATTCGATTGTCAAATTAAATGTCAATGGTAATGTGTGTATTACGGCCGCTGAAGGAAACGGTCCTGTAAACGCTTTAGATAATGCTTTAAGAAAAACGCTAGAAGAATTATACCCTTGTCTTAAAAATGTATATTTAGCTGACTATAAAGTACGTGTCATTGACGAAAAAGATGGCACTGCTGCCAAAATTCGCGTTTTAATCGAATCAAGCGATGGTGAAAATAGTTGGAGCACTGTAGGTGTATCCGAAAACATCATTGAAGCTAGCTGGTTTGCATTAGCTGATAGTTATCGATATGCTCTTCTTGGCAAAGAAGATGATGCTATTATCAGTGCAGCTCAACCTGAACGCAAAGGGATTCTCAATCACTAAAAATTAACTGTTGACTCATATTTATCTGGATGTTATCATTTAGTTTATCAAATAAGCACAATATAATTAAATACTAGATTTATTCTTTTATCACGAGAGGTGGAGGGTCTGGCCCTATGAAGCCCGGCAACCGGTGAATTTAACTCACAATGGTGCCAATTCCTGCAAAGCGTAGCTTTGAGAGATAAGAGAGGTCGATAATAACTATTAAACGCCCTTTCTTACGAAAGGGTATTTTTATTATATATAAAGGAGGTACATCTAATGATCGAAGTCCGCAACTTAAAAAAGGTCTATAGCGTAACAGGCAAATCGATAGTTGCTTTAGATAATATCAATATCACCATTGCTAAAGGCGAAATATTCGGAGTAATAGGCTCTAGTGGTGCTGGTAAAAGCACACTAATACGTTGCTTTAATATGTTAGAAACACCTACTTCTGGTGATATAATTATCGACGGAAATAACATTACGAAGCTATCACCTGCTCAATTACGAGAAAAACGCCGTGAAATCGGGATGATTTTTCAACATTTCAACTTGTTATCATCACGCACAGTACGTGGAAATATTGCTTATCCGCTCGAATTATCTGGTATGAAGAAAGACGCTATCAATAATCGCGTCAATGAATTACTAGAACTAGTAGGCTTAACTAATCAAGCTGACGCTTACCCTGCACAGCTTAGCGGAGGACAAAAACAGAGAGTTGGTATTGCGAGAGCAATTGCAAATAATCCTAAAGTATTACTATGTGATGAGGCAACATCAGCTCTTGATCCGAAGACTACCTTATCAATATTAGATCTATTAAAAGATATAAATAAAAGACTTGGATTAACAATGATTTTAATAACACATGAAATGGAAGTTATTAAGAACATTTGCGATCGAGTTGCCGTAATAGATGATGGCAATATAGCTGAAGTTGGCCCAGTTGTACAAGTTTTCAGTCAACCTAAGACATTGATTGCTCATGAATTCGTTAAACAAGTTACCAATTTTGAAGTTCCAGAAAGTTTACTGCAACAATTTTCCGAAAAATATACTGACAATTATAAGTTGCTACAGCTTTCATTCTTAGGAGAATCTACTGGGACTCCAGTTATAAGTGACCTCATAAAAAAATTCAATCTTAGTATTACGATATTGCATGGTCAAATTGATAGAATTCAATCTATTCCATACGGAACATTAGTTATTACTATCGAAGGCGAACGGGAAAATTTAACGCAAGCCATACAGTATCTAACTGATAACGATATAAGAATTGAGGTGCTCGCTGATGGACATCAATAGCTTATTAACAGGGTTCCAAGATTTAAACTGGGATTTAATCGCAACAGCTAGCTATGAAACATTATATATGGTCTTCTGGCCTACACTAATTGCAACATTGCTTGGACTACCAATTGGCATATTGCTTGCCATTACCAGCAAAGGTCATATTCTTGAAAACCGTGCTTTCAATCAAATACTGGGCTCAATCGTAAATATCTTTCGTTCAATTCCATTTATTCTATTACTAATTATGTTAATACCATTAACCAGAAAAATTATGGGCATTGCAATCTCTTACGAAGCTATGATTGTCCCATTATCAGTAGGATCTGCACCCTTTTTTGCACGTTTAGTAGAGACTGCAATCAATGAAATTGAACGCGGAGTAATAGAAGCATCGCAAGCAATGGGCTCAAATCTACAGCAGATTATTTTCAAAGTATTGATCCCAGAATCATTACCTGGATTAGTCGCCGGAATTACAGTAACAGCAGTCGCATTAGTCGGTTACACTGCAATGGCAGGAGTTATAGGTGGCGGTGGCTTAGGGGATATGGCGTATCGTTATGGGTTCCAGCGCAATCAAACATTTGTTATGTATGTATGTATAATTCTATTAGTCATCTTAGTGCAAGTAATACAATCAATCGGTGATTGGCTTACCAAAAAGGTCAACCATCGTTAATATAGATACATTAAACACACTACTACTATTTAAGTAGCACATAAAGAAAACTTGGCATTCGCCAAGCCTGTGTCGAAGGGAATGCCTTAGTTGCACTTATGTACATCAGATAATATTTATAAATTCTGATGTACAAATATAAATGCATAGTACCATGCACTTAAGGCTAAGAAGTAGGGATGAAAAAATATTAAACGCATAATGCGGTATAAAAACGGAGGGGTTAATATGTTAAAATTTAAACAAAAAAGTATCTTAGTAGTAGCATTAATTGCAATCCTATCACTGACATTAGTAGCTTGCGGCGGTGGAAACACTGACACACCAGCACCACAGGATAATGCAACACCTAATTCTTCAGCAAACGACAACAATACTAAAGATCCTGTAAAATTAACAGTAGGCGCAACAGATGTACCACATGCTGAAGTATTAGAATACATCAAGCCTGTGCTAGCAGAGCAAGGAATTAATCTTGACATTAAGGTTTTTAGTGACTATGTTATGCCTAACGAAACACTTGCAGGCGGCGATTTAGATGCTAACTACTTCCAACACAAGCCATGGTTAGAAAACTATGTTGAAGAATCAGGTAATGACATTATCTCTTTAATTGGTGTTCATATCGAGCCAATGGGTGGATACTCTAAGAAAATAACAAACATTAATGACTTACAAGATGGCGCAAGAGTTGGTCTACCAAGTGCTGTTAGTGAAATTGGACGTGTATTAGCTCTTTTAGAATCAAATGATCTAATTAAATTAACACCTGGCGTTGGTCTTGAAGGTACATTACAAGACGTAATAGAAAATCCGAAAAACCTTAAATTCATTGAAGTAGATGCATCTGTTTTAGCTCCTACAATTGATGAGTATGACTTCGCAGTTATTAACACAAACTTCGCTATGTCAGCTGGCTTCGTTCCTGCTAAAGATGCACTAATTATTGAAGGAACAGAATCACCTTATGTTAATGTATTAGCTGTTAAAGCTAAAGATGCTAACAATGCTGCAATTAACGCTTTAGCAGACGTTCTATTAAGCGAAGATGTTGCTAAGTTTATCTCAGAAAAATATGAAGGCGCAGTAGTACCTGCTCAAGTTAAATACTAAGAACGAAGATATACTACTTTCTGATAATTTAATACTAATTTAATCTACTTAATATTATATTATAGTAGCTAATATGTAGAAGCAGCCTAATATTCACTAGGCTGCTTTTTATATTTTCATCATTTCTTTTGCCTATAATTAATTTATACCTGCAGCTAATTTGACTTTCTTTTCGTGATTTGCATCTGGAAGTCCATCTACATGTCTAATACTATTGCCAAAGTATATATCATGATGCCCTTGAAAATTATTATTAGTTATTGCTTGAACATCATGTGGCATTGCACTAGCTGAAGCCGCAATTCTATGACCATCTATTTCTATTAAAATAGCACGCGTAGACCAGCTCCATTTACCTCCCCACACTTGACGCATAATTTCTGTATCTTTGGCAGTTAGTGGTTCACAATCGGCATGATTGGCTCCCATTGTTCGCTTCACATACCAGCTTTTCCCTGTCTGTAAATCCGTCGCCTTAGCTACTGATCCAATTGCGAAAACATATTGAGCTTGTGTCCACCAATCCATATAGACACCACGATCCTGACGCTGCGGATTATTAATTGGTACATTATGCTTTGGAATTTTAACTTTTTGTCCAATAGATAGATTACTATTTTGAGTGAGGTTATTTACTTTCATAAGCTCGTGAAACGGTATCCCATGATTGGTTGCAATTGTCCAACTAGTATCTCCAGATTTTACAGTGTAATCGTAGTATGTAACCGATAGCGTATGCGATTCTGACACTGTATAGTAATTACTTGTATTGCTAGCTAGTTTATTTACTGAATTGTTTATAGTTATATTTGTTGTCGTATTTGTTGTCGTATTTGTTGTATTATTACTTGTATTCGATGAGCTTAGTAAATTTACACTTGTTTTAGTTTGAACATTTGGGGCTATTAATAGCTTTTGACCTACAAGCAATAGATCAGACTTCAAATTATTCAATTTTACAATCATATCAATTGACGTATTAAAGCGCTTAGCTAGTAAAAAGATAGTATCTCCTGCTTTAACAGTATAAGCGTCTGGTAATACTAAATTTTCTCCTATAAATATATACTCACGATTTAAACCATTAGTTAGCTTTAATTGTTCAATTGATAAACCATTCCTTTTACCTATCAAAAACAGGGAATCTCCTGATTTCACTTGATAATTAGCAGCAGCTACGAACGAATTCATAGAAACGAATACCGTTAATGCCACACCTGCTGCAACTACTTTCTTCGCATATTTGTTCAAAGTGTTATTCATGTTGTATGCTCCCTTCATATTTTATTACCAAGTCATCATTGTGCATTGCATCAGAATCTGCATCAGAATCTGAATCTGAATCTACATCCAACAAAGCTATCTTGTGCTTCGACAACATTTCTCACCAATAGCCTTTAAATATCAATCACATAGCTATGCCTTAATAATATTAATCACATAGCTATGCCTTAATAGTATAAAAGCTATATACAATAAATCATTAACAAAATGTTGCCTCTTTCGTTGATTATTGGCAATATAAATGAGAAAACTAAACTTTTGTGTTAAAATATTATAATTACTAGTTTCTAAATTACCTAAAGGAATGTAGCTATGTTCAAAGAATTCCGAACAATGACCTGGTATATAAAAAAGCATTATTATAGATACCTTCTGGGAATTATTGCTGTATTAATAGTTGATGGACTGCAGTTATTTCTTCCCAAAATTCTCGGTTGGTTTGCTGATGATGTGCAAAACGGAACAATAACATTTCGTCTAATACGCGAATATGCGTTAATGATAATAGGTGTCGCTTTAGGTATGTTTATTTTCCGCTTTTTCTGGCGTTACTTCATTAATGGTGCAGCTCGTCACTTAGAATTCGAATTACGAGACATGCTAGTTAAGCATTTCCTTAAGCTATCGCCATCATTTTATAACTACAAAAAAACAGGTGACTTAATGGCACATGCCACTAACGACATTAAATCGGTTCGTATGGCTATGGGGCCTGCAATTGTGATGTCAATTGATGCATTCATTCTTAGCACCGCGACAATAGTAATGATGATTTATACTGTTGGTTGGAAACTTACTGTCATTGCCTTGCTACCAATGCCCTTCTTAGCTCTTGTAGTAACACGCTTTGGCAAGATGATTCATAATCGGTTCAAAAAAGTACAGGAAGCCTTCTCTCTGCTTACTGATGTCACACAAGAAAATATTTCAGGTATTCGAGTCGTTAAATCATTTGCTCAGGAACAACGTGAAATCGCAAGATTTCATACTGTTAACAAAAATAAATTCGACCTTAATATGAACTTAACAAAAGTGTGGGGGCTTTTTGATCCGTTAGTTGAGTTTATAGCAGCTATTAGTTTTTTGCTTGTACTAGCATATGGAAGTATTTTAGTGCTTAATAATCAAATTTCATTAGGAGATTTTATTGCATTCTATGGATATTTGGCGATGATGACTTGGCCAATGATGGCTTTTGGGTGGGTATATAATATGCTGCAGCGAGGTTCTGCTTCTTTAGCACGCATTAATCAACTTCTAGCAGAAGTTCCTGCCATTTCTGACATTAATTCTAACAATAGTTCTGACAGTAATGCTAACAATAATTTTGACATGAATTCTAACTATAGTTCTGATAGCTTGGCAACTAATAAGCATCCTTCTAATACTGTTGCTAGCTTTTTTCGAGGTAATAACATTACCTTTAAAAATCTTTCCTTTAGCTATGTTATTGGTCAACAGCCTGTCCTTAAGGATATAAATTTGGTTATTCCCAGCGGCTCAACGCAAGCTATTTTAGGAAAAACCGGTAGTGGTAAATCTAGTATTGTCAATTTACTGATACGTCAATACAATCCACCAGCGTCCAGTATTTTTATTGGCAATAACGACTTATTAACAATCCCATTAGCTATCTTGAGTCAGGGAATTGGCTATGTTCCACAAGATTCGTTCCTATTTTCTACTTCAATTTATGAAAATATTGCCTTAGGAAATAAAGCTTCTACACCTGAACAAATTTATGAGGCTGCAAGAATCGCCGACATTCATGATAATATTTTAGAACTACCGAACGGCTATGATACTATTGTTGGTGAACGAGGAGTAACATTATCAGGTGGCCAAAAGCAGCGTATCTCAATTGCAAGAGCAATTATGCGTGATCCTGAAATATTTATTATGGATGATAGCTTATCTGCGGTTGATATACAGACTGAGGAAAGGATTCTTGCTAAATTGGAGACATTTATGGAGCAAAGAACGACAATCATCATTGCTCATAGAATATCAACAGTTCAGCAAGCTGATCATATCATTTACCTAGATGAAGGACGCATAATTGAGCAAGGTACACATCAACAATTATTACAATTACGTGGTCAGTATTATCAGATGTATCAGCAGCAACAATTAGAAAAAGAGCTTGATGGGTTCTTACAAAAGGATGTGAATCCATATGAAATATAGCGTTTCTCAAGAAACAGGATTAGGTAAGCCATATGACCGTAAGCTAATGAAACGCCTGCTTACCTTTATTCGCCCTTACCGCACTCTGTTTGCTATTACCTTCATACTTGTCATGGTCATTGCTGCAGCTCAATTAGTTAGACCTTATTTAATTAAAGTAGCTATTGATGATCATATTAATGGGCTGTACATTCCTATGATAGTTGTAGAAGATAATGACTTACATAATACAGACATTAATCACTTAGTTAGTAATCAAACGGATAATATTGTAACATTTACTATCAATGATGAACTGCTGATTCGTAATAGCACATTAGAACCTGCTCCCAATATCAGGCAAATAGTTAAAGCTAACGAGCAATTTTTGCTCATTAACGGCATTGTCGAGTCACCGACAAATCCTGCTACTGTTACTGAAATTTCGGCAAACGAATATTTAGTTGAAGGTTTGCATGCTATACCATTAACTACTGAACAAGTCGAACAGATTAAAGCCTATGATATTAAGTCACTGTATAAGCTTGCTATCATATATCTCGCAATAATCATTGTCGCATTTATTGTCGGTTACATACAAATATACCTACTGCAATATTTAGGTCAGCGAATAGTCTATGATATACGCGAACAAGCTTTTGCTCATTTACAGAAAATGAGTCTGTCATACTTTGATACTAACCCTGTTGGTCGATTAGTAACTAGAATCACTAATGATACAGAAAATATCAATGAAATGTACTCTTCAGTTATCATCAGCTTATTCAAGGACATTCTAATAATTGTCGGAATTATGGGTGTCTTACTGTACATGGATTGGCGTTTAGCAATAGTTAGTTTTTCAACAGTTCCACTAATGCTATTCATTTCTTTCTTTTATCGCAGAAAAGCAAGAGCTGCTTTTCGTGATTTACGTGTTCATCTAGCTAGAATCAATTCCAATATTCAGGAAAGCTTGTCTGGAATCAAGGTAATTAGAGCCTTTGGCTTACAAAAGGATAAGTTCGATGAGTTTTCTGAAATTAATCAAGCTCACCTAAAAGCCAATATGCGTGAATTGTTTCAATTCTCCTTATTTCGACCGTCGATGGACATGGTTTATGCTTTAACCTTAGCGTTACTGCTATGGTTTGGTGGTGGTTCAGTCATCAAAGGAGCTATACAATTCGGAGTTTTATACGCATTCATACAATATTCAGAACAATTTTTTCGTCCAATTCGTGACTTAGCAGAGAAATATAATATTATGCAGTCTGCGATGGCATCAGCTGAACGATTATTCGAGTTACTTGATGAGCCTGAGCAAATTTCTGACCCAGCCCAACCTAAGTCATTAGCAATACCTGTCCAAGGCTTTATTAAGTTTAACAACGTAACCTTCTCATATGATCAACAGCATGAAGTGTTAAAGGATGTCAGCTTCCAGATAAACGCAGGTGAAACTATCGCCATTGTAGGTGCTACCGGATCTGGCAAAACCACTATCTTGCATCTGCTGTCACGCTTTTATGATGTGCAGACTGGTTCAATCGAAATTGATGGAATTGATATTAGGCAACTGCCGAAGCAACAACTACGCAAACTTATAGGTATTGTCCAACAAGATGTATTCTTGTTTACTGGTGATATTAAAGCTAATATCCATCTAAACAATCCTGACATTAGCGAACAGCAGGTTATTGAAATTGCTAAATATGTAAATGCCCATGAATTCATTGAAAAACTGCCAAACAAATACCATGAGCCTGTCACAGAACGAGGCTCTACGCTATCTACTGGTCAACGCCAACTGCTAGCATTTGCTAGAACATTGGTACATGATCCTAGAATATTATTATTAGACGAAGCGACATCTAATATCGATACCTACACAGAGAAGCTAATTCAAGATGCTCTACCTAAGCTATCAAAAGGACGGACAACATTGATTGTCGCCCATCGATTATCAACAATTCAAAACGCCGATCGCATACTAGTCATTCACAAAGGAAGGCTGATTGAACAAGGAACACATGAGGAATTATTACAAAAGCAAAGCTACTACTACACTCTATACAAAATGCAATATCAGCAAAGCTAGTAAAGTTAGTAAAATTAGCAAAAATAGGGGAAAGCCATAGTCTATTGACTATGGCTTTTTGAAAAATTATTAGTTTTATACTTATACTAGATACTCAGTAATTTATAATTAATTTTCAACTAGTAATCTACGCTAGTGATTTACTTTATGTTTAAAGCTGCGTGTTCACCAGCAAGACGACCACTTGTCAAAGCAAATTGAACTGCACTACCTGACATATATACTTGGTTGTACAATGCTTTATTTGCCATTTCACCACCAGCATATAGGTTGTTGATTATAGAACCATCTTCACGTACAACTTGATAGTTATCGTTTGTTTTAACTCCAGCAAATGTTCCCATTGTCTTAGGGTAAACTTTCATTGCGTAATATGGGGCTGAATCCACTGCAACTAAAGAATTCGCACTCTTACCCATTTTGTCTTTACCTGCTTTTGCACCTTCGTTATACTCTGCCATAGTCTTTGTGAAAGTATCTACTGGCACATTCATAGCTTTCGCTAAAGCTTCAAGGCTATCTGCCTTAACTGCTTCTTCTGATGGCATTACCGCTTCTATTGCTGCCACCGTTTTCGCATTTGCTTCAGTTGTATCTAAAACTAACCATTTAGTACCTTTTTCGTTTAATAAACCATTTGTTGCTATAGCATAATGAACCTCTTCATTCATAAAGCGCTCACCTTGCTCGTTAACATACATCTTCTTCCAGTCCATGCCAATACCAGTACCCGGAATCTTACTGTCAATACCAACACCAATTACCCATGGCTCTTCATATAAAACAGCTCCAAGCTCTAGAGCCATACTTAGACCGTCACCTGTGCTACCTGTACCCGCTACACTTAATTGTTCTGTTCCAGCAGCTTCTGGAATATATTTCTCTAATAATTCAGCACTCTTAGCATAACCACCAGATGCTAATATTACTTTTTGGGCATTGATTGTAAATCTTGTATCGCTATTTTCAGCAATAACGCCTACAACATCACCTTTATCATTAGTAATAAGGTCGACTGCTGGTGTTTCTAGATATATTTCAATACCTTCAGAAAGCACAAATTTTTCAATGTTCTTGATTAATACTCCTCCACCACTTTGTCCGCCCTCAGGGAAATGAATTCTTTCAACTGGATCGAGACCAAACCCCGTCACTGAGCCATATACGTGACCTACATAGTCAACTAACCATTCTGTTGTAACAACAGCTGCATCCATAAATTTATCCAGTTTAGTGTAATCAGGATACATACCATTTGGATTACTTGTTGCCTGACGTTCTTTCCATAGTGTTGTCCATGATTCTTTAGTATCTTTAATACCTAGCTCTTCCTGGAATTTAGTTCCTGTAGCCGAAATTCCACCACCAGAGCGTGCTGTAGAACCACCTACTGCTGCAAGCTTTTCTAGGACGATAACTTCAGCTCCATGTTGATGAGCAGAAGCTGCTGCTGCTAAACCTGTACCACCAGCTCCAACAACTACTACATCTGTAGATATTTCTTTTTCAGCTTTTGCCTTGTCTCCTGAAGACGCATTAGCTTTAAGTGCTACAACATCACCACCAGCTTGAATTACGCAATCTTCAATTGCAGCTAATAATGCGTTTGATGTAAAAGTTGCACCAGTAACAGCGTCTACTGCTAATGTCTGATCAGTAACTATTTTTTGAGGTATACGCTCGATTGGCGCATTACCAATACCTTCAGATTCAACGTGACTTAGTACCTTAACTGACACAATTGATTTTTCATCAAATGTTACTTCTACTGTAACATCCCCATTATGACCAGCTGCTGTTGCTGTGTATGTTCCCGCTGTGTATGCTGGTTTTGCTGGTTCAACCTGAGCAGCGTCATCGCAAGCTGCCAAACCAAACATTAATACAAAACCTAGTAGTAATGCTACCCATTTAAAATTTTTCATGCATTAACCCCCTATAATTTAATTATACTGCCAAGATTAATGCTATCTTGTCGGGTGGTGACAACGTCAACCTATAAATAATATGTTTTCTATGAAGAAAGTGTGAAGAACCTCGTGTTAACCCGAGGTTCTTCCTAAGTAAACCAACTTGTTTTTTTCCTTACTTTTAAAGTCAACGTCAATTCGACAGTCTTTTGATAAAAATTCAATTTCAATTTGTTCTAATGTCTCTAATTCAAATTCTTCTAAGGCTTTCTTTATTATTCGCTTATCATTATTACCATATATCAAATCATAGTTAGCTCCTAATATCCCGCCCTTCTTTAAGAATCGAAGCACATTATTCCGCAACCAATCCTTAAAGGTGATATCATACATTTCGGGTCTGAAATCTAACATGAGATCTATTACCCCTGTATTTATCGGTAACCGATCAATATCACAACATAGAAAGATAAAGTTCTTATGCTGATTATATTTCTCTAAATTATGTTTTAGCTGTGTTATTCTATCTAAGTCATATTCAATTAAGATATAAGTTGAATTCTTAGGTAGATAATCTATATACTGCTGCAAAAAGAATCCCACGCAACTGTGCAATTCCATAATGTATTTAGGCTGTTTAATGTGTTTTTCAATATATTCAATTAAAGTTGCTAATCCCTTATATATGAAATTCACATACTCCTTTGAACAATTTTCAAGATATTCTTCCTTAGTAGGTATCTTTCTTCCATGTAATAATTTAGTACGCACAGATATTTCGTCTATGTAAATACCTTTTCTTATGACTGATTGATAGCCACATTGACATTGAATGTTTGCTTCCATCAACATATTCTTTTCTATCATACCATTTGATACATCTAAATTCTGTTTGCAAACTGGACAGCATAGAATACCTATTGCATCTATTGGAAAACCAAGTATGTTTGTTTGTCTGACGGATACACTCTTGAAGTCTTCAATTTTATTTTCAATACTATTATATATTTGTTCTAACTTACCAATTTCAGTTTCAACATTGCTCTTCTTTTTAGCTAGACTGGATAGGTAAAACTTATGAAATACGTCTGTATTTGCACCGCTTAAACGCTGATATGCTAATATTGTCTGAATTTCTGTTAATGGAAATTCCAAATCCTTTAGCTCGATGATTATTTTAAGATCGTTACTGTCAAATTCGCTAAAACGGTATTGATTATTTCTTTTTTCAGGAACAAGTAACCCCATATCAATGTAATGCCTAATTGTGTGCTGCGTAACATCGTGCTTTTGAGCGAATTCACCGATTTTCATTTTCTCACCCATTTTTCTAAATATTTTCCATATGATATTTAGATAATTTTAATCTTAATTAAATACTTTTTCACTTTATAACCGTTATTATATAAACAATATCACATTTTCACAAAAATGAAACCGCAACAATTGTCACGGTTCGTTTGTATTCTATATTATTTATTACTTTCTTTACTGTCTGGCTCCAATTGGTAAGTAATTAACTCCTGGGGTGTATTTATTTCCAGCGTTCCAGATTAGGAATTCCCATACACCAGCTTCATTTAGCGCTTTAATCTGGTCTTCAACATCCTGCTTGCCATATTGCTTATAGTTGCCTGCCTTTAACCAAGGTGCAGTAAAATCTTGTATCCAAGGTCTAGATACAGGTGGATTCTCTAACCCATTTAGAACCGCTGATTCCTTAATCATATACTCCTTAACAAGTCGATATGGCTCTAAGTCAGGTTTAGGAATACCGAAATAGTTAAAGCCCCAATGACTTGGATAAATCATTGAACATATTACATCTACATTGTTGCTGATTTTCGAGAAATTTTGTCCTATTCCAGGAGCTTCTGGAATTGTAGCAGTATATCCAAAAATATCTACAGATACATCGACATCGTAACCTTTTAGTTCTTCCTTTGCATAAGCAACAAAGTCTGTGATTGAATCGACACGCAATTGAACAGCAGTTTCTTTAGCATCATAATTCGGTTCAACAGGCTGTTTTTTCTCTAACTCTTTAATTTGCTTGTCAATATCTGCTAGCTCCTGCTTTAATGTTTTTAATTGCTCTGTTTGGGTGTTATCTACAGTTGCTTGATTTGTTGTCGCACTGCTATCGGTTGCTTGATTTGCTACAGCGTTTTCCTTAGCATTTACTTCAGCCTGCTTTGCATCTCTCTTTTTAACCAATTCAGACATATTTTGCTCGTAAACGACTATATCTGTTTTATATGCGGCTTCTAGCTCATATAGCTTGGTTGGCTTTTTACCTTCGTAATCGCCTAATGAATATTTGAGCGTATCATCCCTTTTTTCAAAGCCTTCCGGGAATCTTACATAGTCAAATTGAATTTCCTTAAATCCTACCTCCGCTGCCAGCTTGGCAACCTCGACATTATATTCCCATACTTCCTTTAGGAATGGATTTATGAACGACTCCTTACGATTATTCTGCCAAACCTGTCCATTATCTAAAAACGACCATTCTGGCTTTAAATTAGCCGCTACAGTGTCTTTGAATACTACAATTCTGGCAATTGGATAGACTTTATTTTCTTCTAAGGTTTTCATTAAAGCTTGAATATCAGCGATGTTTCTTTTGCTGTATTCTTTATATGGAGAGCTTTCATCTAATGGAAAGGTAATATAACCGTGGTCATCTTTAATGTCTATTACCATTGCATTCAAATCAGTGGTATTGACTAATTCTAACACATCATTAAACCTAGAACCTCCTGCTACATGGCTGGTAACGTATATTCCACGAACAGCATCAGGATATTCAAAGTTATATGGACTAACAAATTTAGGCTGTTCCTCAACAACAGGT
>Ga0265293_10005096_pt1 | contig 22365 bp, 19 predicted proteins | sample Munlanlewell138R_FD_192505 | JGI IMG/M metagenome (GOLD analysis project Ga0265293, IMG submission 192505) | Leachate microbial communities from a municipal landfill in Southern Ontario, Canada - Leachate well 138R | ecosystem: Engineered > Solid waste > Landfill > Unclassified | place: Canada... | reverse complement strand
CATCCAGATGGCTCAGGTCAAAGCAACCGTATGGGCCTTCCGCCTTGATTTTTTGACCTACCTTGATCTTGCTGGACAAGTGACGGGTATAGTCACCCAGTGCCTTAATCTGAAAACTGATGCGTCTGTCATTCCCGGGTGCACTGGAGATGGTAAAAGGGTGAGCACCTTCGTGTCGATCAAAAGTCAAAAAGGCAAATTGTCCTGCATGGTGCGCCCTCCATGAGGCATCCATTTTGCAGGTGATTTCCGTTATGTCTTCATTATGAACCCGAATGGATTCAATGGTGCCGGATGATTGACGTGGTTTACCGATTAAACCGGCCAGGGAAATGATGCTGGCAATGCATGCGGGTACAAACAGGATGGCAAGCAGGATGCCAATGGGTTGTGTCCAGTAGCTGGCCGGTGCAAGCACGATTGTGTGGAAGACCAATAAAAGAAAGAAAACCGGCATGACTTTATGGACGTAACGCCAGAATTTATAGGGAAATTTTTTCCACAGGGTGAGCACCAGCATGATAAGCAGGGCATAAACAATCAATTCACCACTGTCTTTGGCAAAAGAACGGAACATGGCGGCAAATTCGGTCAAGTCTCCCTTGGGAGGGCGTCCCGTTGTGCCAATCCAGGACTTGAGCAGGTCGCTGGACATATCAATCAGCCAGTGCAGGCCGGCCGCAGAAATGCCCAGGATACCTGCCCACTTATGCAGACGATACATCTGATCCATGCCGCCCAGTGGCTTTTCAAGCCAGGCCGGGCGAATGGAAAGCAACATGACCAGCGACATGAGTGCAATCGCCCACAGGCCGCTTAAATAAAGCCCCTGTCTTTGAATCAACCACGGCAAGGCTCCCTGCAGGGGCGGGTTCAGGTAAAATACATCATACCCCCAGGCCAGGGTGATCAGTGATATAAAGAAAATAAGCCGTGTTTTCATGCGTGCCACCTTTACGATGATTGTTCAGGACAGGGATTCATCAATTTCATCAATCGTTATTTGTTTTTTGTTTTGGTTTTGATGATTTCTCCGCTATTTGGATCAAGCTTGAGTTCCACGCGTTGATTCTCCTGGTTCCGTGCCTTGACTTCATACACATTGTCATCCAGCTCGATTTCAGTGATATTTGTATAGCCGGCCGCTTCCACCTTGTCGTAAATCTGCTTGAGATTCAATCGTGACTGGGCGGGGGCGGTCTGCACTTGAGCCGTTGCGGTTTGGGCCAAGGCGGTATTCAGGGCGGCGCCAGAAAAAATCAGGCTGGAACCAAGGGTAAGGGCAGTTAATAAACGAGTTGTTTTCATGGTCATTCTCCGTAGTTTGGACATGATCGGCATTGATCATGAACGTATTATGCATGGGGGTAAATGAACAGGATCTGAAGCCTTTGTTCATGTACCGTTCATCTTCCTTGTGATATAAAGAATTGAATTGTTAATGAGTCCAAATGCAGGAGACGTCATGAGAGGAACGAAGTTTTATAACGGAATGCTGGGTGGCTTGCTGGCTTGCACCCTATTGCTTTCCACGTATGCTTATGCGGATTCCGATGATCATGAGCGAGCCCGCCAGCTCATGGCAGAGGGCAAGATTATGCCTTTGCGCACGGTGCTTGAAAAAGTGGAAAAAGAATTTGGCGGGCAGGTGGTCAAGATCGAATTTGAGCATGATGAGGACGACGATGACGATGATAAAGGCAAAAGCCGCTGGCTTTATGAAATCAAGTTGGTCCAGGACTCGGGTCAAATGCTGAAATTGCTGGTGGATGCCGAAGATGGCAAAATCCTGAAAACCAAGGGTAAAACACGCAATAACAACAAGCAGGATAAAGACTGATGCGAATACTGGTTGTGGAAGATGAGCCTACGCTATCCTCGCAGTTGAAGGAAACGCTGACTGAAGCCGGCTACGTGGTTGATGTGGCCATGAATGGAAAAGACGCCTGGTTCATGGGAGAGGTGGAAACATTTGATCTGGCGGTTCTTGATCTTGGTCTGCCATTGATGGATGGTATTTCGGTCTTGAAAAAATGGCGTGAAGCCGGGCAGGAAATGCCCGTGCTGATATTAACGGCACGTGATAACTGGCATGAAAAAGTAATGGGTATTGATGCGGGGGCCGATGACTATATGACCAAGCCTTTTCATATGGAAGAACTGCTGGCAAGAGTCAGGGCCTTGCTACGGCGCACCGGTGGCCATGCCAATGCGATTCTTAAAAACGGCCCGATAGAAATGGATACGCGTAATGCCAGGGTCAGCGTCAATGGTGTGCCGCTTGCCTTAACCAGTCATGAGTTCAAAGTGCTGGAATATTTTATGCACCATCCTTCAGAAGTGATTTCCCGCTCGATCCTGACCGAACATATTTATGCCCAGGATGCCGATCGTGACTCAAATACCATCGAGGTTTTTATTGCCCGCCTGCGCAAGAAGCTGCCTGCCGGTACCATAGAAACGGTCCGTGGAATGGGGTATCGACTGGGCTAGAAAACCATGATGTCACGTAAAACAGCCTTGTCTTTCTGGTCCTCGCTCAGGTTTCGCCTGCTGGCAGGCACGCTGGCCTGGGTCTTGTTAACCATTGTTGTTGCCGGTTGGGGGCTGAATAGCCTGTTCAAGCAACATATGATGCAGCAGGTAAGGGCAGAGTTAACCCTGCACCTTAACCAGTTGCTGTCTTTTGTGGCGATTGATGCCGATGGCAAAGTCAGTGTTCCACATGCACTTAGCGATGCACGGTTCGATCAGCCCTTATCGGGTCTTTACTGGCAAATAGACCAGCAGAATGAGCAAGGACAGGCAGAAACAACAGGCTTGTTGCGTTCCCGTTCACTTTGGGACAATGTGTTGCCCACCTCGGACATTGGCAATACCAGTGCTGCATTGCAAGAATTTATTATTACTGATACCGATGGCAGTGTGCTAAACGCTGTAGGTAGAATTATTCAACCAGAAGAAGAGTCATCCCTTCCCTTACGACTGGTGGTGGCCATTAACCATGATATTGTCGCATTGCCTGCCGAGCGCTTTCGCAATATGTTGATACTGGCGTTAACGGTGTTGGCTGTTGGTCTTATGGTGGCGGTTACTATACAGGTTATCCTGGGGTTGCGTCCTTTTGGCCGGCTCAGAAAAAGCCTGGCCGATGTTCACGAGGGTAAAGCCTTACATATTGAAGGTGATTTTCCTGCTGAACTTGAACCACTGGTTAATGATTTCAATAAGGTTCTGGACGTGAATGCCGAAGTGATTGAAAGGGCCAGAACACAGGCTGGCAATCTTGCCCATGCCGTAAAAACCCCTTTGGCGATATTGTCCAATGCCGCTGCCAAAGAACAGACTTCATTTTCTGCCCTGGTCAAGGAACAGGTTGCGATGGCACAACGCCAGGTTAATTATCATCTGGCCAGGGCCAGGGCAGCGGCGGCCATGCAGGCAAGCAGCAGCCGCACATCGGTAAAAACATCCCTCGAAGCGCTTATCAGGGTAATGCAACGCTTGTACACGGAAAAAAATCTGGATATCCGTCTGCACTTGCAGGAGGAAAACTGTACATTCAGGGGCGAAGAACAGGATTTTCAGGAAATGCTTGGCAATATCCTGGATAACGCCTGTAAATGGGCCAGTCATGCTATCAGCATAACAGTGGTTTCAACTCAGAGTGAAATAGTCATTACTGTTGACGATGATGGAGAGGGATTGCCGGAAACCCAAAAAGACCTGATTTTCCAAAGAGGGATAAGAGCCGATGAAAAAAAACCGGGAACCGGATTAGGGCTGGATATTGTTCGTGACCTTACCGATCTGTATCACGGTACGGTAATGACCGCTCCTTCTCCTTTGGGCGGATTACGGGTGGTACTTCGATTACCCGCTGCTAACTTGGGGTTAAAACATTAAATTGTAATGATGTTCTGATATAGTATAACTATGTGACTGCACTATTCGTTATAGTTAAAACTAAACTTGTTTATAAAAACAATAAATTATACATATTAACTGTACGAGGCTATACTGGTCACATATTAAGTTTTCTAACCCAACAAACAAAGGAAGAAAGAAATGTCATTAATCAATACAGAAATCAAACCTTTCAGCGCAACTGCTTACCACAACGGTAAATTCATCGACGTTAACCAGGACAGCCTGAAAGGCAAATGGTCTGTTGTTGTGTTCTACCCAGCTGACTTTACATTTGTTTGCCCAACAGAACTGGAAGATTTGGCTGATCACTATGCTGAATTCCAGAAACTGGGCGTAGAAGTATACGCGGTATCAACCGATACACACTTCTCACACAAAGCATGGCACGATACTTCTGACGCTATTGCTAAAGTTCAGTACCCAATGATTGGTGACCCAACCCATGTATTGGCTAACAATTTTGAAGTTCTGATTGCTGAAGAAGGTGTTGCTCTGCGCGGTACATTCGTTATCAATCCAGAAGGCCAAATTAAAGTGATGGAAGTTCACGATAACGGTATTGGCCGTGACGCATCTGAACTGCTGCGTAAAGTTAAAGCTGCCCAGTACGTTGCTGCTCACCCAGGTGAAGTTTGCCCAGCTAAATGGGAAGAGGGTGCTGCTACATTGACTCCTTCACTGGACCTGGTTGGCAAAATCTAATTAACGACCAATCAAGTCAGTTAATGACCGCAACCTGAAGATTTATTTCCGGTTGCCAGGTTCGGGCTTTGCCCGAACCTTATCCCCCCAAAGCTAAATAAATCAAGATCCGGAGAGTTCATCATCATGTTAGATGCAAATATCAAGACACAATTAAAAACTTACCTGGCAATGGTTTCCCAGCCAATCGAAATTGTTGCTTCACTGGATGATGGCGCTAAATCGAAGGAACTGAAAGAACTGTTGCAAGAAATCGCTTCTGTTTCAGATCGTGTTACCTTAAACGAACAAGGTACTGATTCACGCAAGCCTTCTTTCACTATTAACCGTCCCGGAACCGATATCAGCGTTCAATTTGCCGGTATTCCGATGGGCCACGAATTCACTTCACTCGTACTTGCCCTGTTGCAGGTCGGTGGTCATCCGATCAAACTGGATGAAGCCGTCATCGAACAAATCCGCAATCTGGATGGCGATTACAAGTTTGAAACCTATTTTTCATTGTCATGCCAAAACTGTCCTGATGTGGTTCAGGCACTTAACGTCATGTCAATTATCAACCCGCGTATCAAGCATGTGGCTATTGATGGTGCCTTGTTCCAAAACGAAGTGGATAGTCGCCAGATCATGTCTGTACCTACCATGTTTTTGAATGGTGAGTCATTTGGTCAGGGTCGTTCCAGTGTAGAGGAAATTCTGGCAAAACTGGATACTAATGCAGGCAGCCGCAAGGCAGAAGAACTGAATGCCAAGGATCCCTTTGACGTCTTAGTCATTGGTGGAGGTCCTGCCGGTTCTGCCGCGGCCATTTACGCAGCCCGTAAAGGCATTCGTACCGGTGTTGCCGCTGAGCGTTTTGGTGGGCAGGTACTGGATACCATGTCTATTGAAAACTTTATTTCTGTTAAAGAAACCGAAGGACCCCATTTTGCCGCCCAGCTTGAAGAGCACGTGCGTACCTATGACGTTGATATTATGAATCTGCAACGCGCAGAAGCACTGATTCCAGGCGATAAGGAAATTTCTGTCAGGATGGAAAACGGCGCCGTGCTGAAAAGTAAAACCGTTATTCTGGCTACGGGTGCACGCTGGCGTAATATCAATGTTCCTGGTGAACAGGAGTACCGTACCAAGGGTGTCGCTTACTGCCCTCACTGTGATGGTCCCTTGTTTAAAGGCAAGCGTGTTGCCGTTATTGGTGGCGGTAACTCTGGCGTTGAAGCGGCTATTGACCTGGCTGGTGTGGTAGCTCACGTCACATTGATTGAATTTGGTGATCAGTTGCGTGCTGACGAGGTATTGCAACGCAAATTGCGCAGCTTGCCTAACGTTGATATCCTGATGTCTGCCCAAACCACTGAAATTCATGGTGATGGTAGCAAAGTAAATGGTTTGTCTTATAAAGACCGTAATACTGACACCATCCATAAAATTGAGCTGGAAGGTGTATTTGTTCAGATTGGTCTGGTGCCCAATACAGAATGGCTGAAAGGCACAGTTGCCCTGAGTAAGCATGGCGAAATCGAGATTGATGCCAAAGGCCAGACCTCTATTCCAGGCGTGTTTGCTGCCGGTGACGTCACAACGGTTCCTTACAAGCAGATCGTGATTGCGATTGGTGAAGGTGCAAAAGCGTCATTAAGTGCTTTTGATCACATCATCCGTACTTCAGTTACCGAGGAAGAAACCACTGCTGAGGGTGTAGCGGCCTAGTTGCAGCTGACTCAGATAGTGTGGTTTGAAATGGCACGTAAATAATACGTGCCATTTTTTTAATTAAGCCAGCTGTTTAAGTGCCATCTGGACAATTGCCTGTGCATTGACGCCAAAATGTTGGCGTAATTCAGCACGGGTATCACTTCGGCCAAATCCGTCTGTACCCAGGGTGATGTATTTGCGTCCTGCCGGTATATAAGCACGGATCGATTCGGGCAGCATCCTGACGTAATCGCTTGCGGCAATAATGGGCCCTTTGCTGTTTTGCAATTGTGCTTCAATAAAAGGGGGCAGCGGCGGGTCGGAAGGGCTCGTTGCATGTTCGGTGCGTTGACCGTCACGAGCCAGTTCGGTCCAGCTGGTAACGCTGAAAACATCGCAGGCAATGCCACGTGAGGACAGTTCTTCAGCGGCAGCCAGTACTTCGGTAAAAATGGCACCGGAACCCAGCAAGGTTACGGAATTTTCCCCTTGCAGGCCGGACACAGACTGTGCCGGGTAGTGCCTGAAATGATAAGCCCCTTTGAGGATATTTTCACGCACCCCGGGTTTCAGTGAGGGTTGCGGATAGTTTTCATTCATGACGGTAATGTAATAAAACACATCTTTTTGCTCCGTCATCATTTCCTTCGTGCCCTGTTCAATAATAATGGCCAGTTCACCGGCAAAAGCCGGGTCATAGGATTTGCAATTGGGAATGGTAGCAGACCAGATATGGCTGGAACCATCCTGGTGTTGCAAACCCTCGCCACCAAGGGTGGTTTTGCCCGAGGTGGCGCCAATCAGGAAACCGCGCGGGCGCTGGTCTGCCGCGGCCCAGATCAGGTCTCCAATACGCTGGAAACCGAACATGGAATAATAAATATAAAAGGGGAGCATGGGCGTGCCATGGGCGCTATAACTGGTTGCTGCAGCGACCCAACTGGAAATGGCACCCGCTTCACTAATGCCTTCTTCCAGGATTTGTCCATCAAGCGCTTCACGATAACTCAGGATAGAGCCGATATCTTCGGGCTCATATTGCTGGCCTACGCTAGAGTATATGCCGACCTGCTTGAACAGGTTGGCCATGCCAAAAGTACGTGCCTCATCAGCAACAATGGGAACAATGCGCTGGCCAATTTCCCTGTCTTTTAAAAGATTGCCTAACATACGCACAAAAGCCATGGTGGTGGACATGTTTTTTTCTTCGGCTTGCAGGGCAAAGCTGCCCCATTGTTCTACCGGTAAAACGGTGAAAACTGGTGCTTGCGTGTAGCGCTTGGGTAAATAACCCCCCAGTTTTTCACGTTGGGCATTCAAATAACGTATTTCTTCGCTGTTTTCATCGGGTCGGTAGAATTCCAGGTTAAGGGTTTGCTCATCGCTTAACGGTAAATTGAAGCGATCCCTGAAGGCAATCAAATCGGTATCTCCGAGTTTTTTCTGTGAATGGGTGGTCATCTTACCCTGGCCCACATTGCCCATGCCGTAGCCTTTTTTGGTATGGGCCAGAATAACCGTGGGTTGTCCCTTATGATTTGCGGCAGCTGCGTAAGCGGCGTAAATTTTGACGATATCATGACCGCCACGGCGCAGCTTGTCTATTTGTTCATCACTCATGCCTTCAATCAGGTGTTGAAGCGCTTCATTCTGCCCAAAAAAATGGTCACGGTTAAATGCACCATCATTGGCAGCAAAAGTTTGCATTTGTCCATCAACGGTTTCGCCAAGGGCTTTGGTCAAGGCGCCAGTCAGGTCTTTGGCAAACAAGGGGTCCCAGTCACTGCCCCATAAAACCTTGATCACATTCCAGCCGGCACCGGTAAACAGGCTTTCCAGTTCCTTGATGACTTGGCCATTACCCCGAACCGGGCCATCAAGACGCTGCAGATTACAATTGACGACCCAGATCAGGTTGTCCAGTTTTTCACGGGCAGCCAGTGTGAGCGCGCTCATGGATTCGGGTTCATCCATTTCCCCATCACCAAAAATACCCCAGACTTTGCGATTTTCGCAGTTTTGCAACTGACGATGCGTCAGATAATGCATAAAACGGGCCTGGTAAATGGAACTGATGGGGCCAATACCCATTGAGCCGGTGGGAAATTGCCAGAAATCAGGCATAAGGTAAGGGTGAGGATAGCTGCATAAGCCTTGCGCACCTTCACGGCTGGCACGTAACTCTTGCCTGAAAAAGCTTAAATCCTTTTCCGTCAGGCGATTTTCTAAAAAGGCACGTGCATAAACACCTGGGGCACTATGTGGTTGGAAAAATACCAGGTCCCCTTTATGGCCGTTTTCTTTATTTTCACGTGCCTTGAAAAAATGATTGAAACCAACTTCAAACAAGTCGGCGGCACTGGCGTAGCTGGCAATATGACCACCCAATTCACCATAAGCGCTATTAGCCCGAACCACCATAGCCAAGGCATTCCAGCGTATTAAGGCGCCTATTTTTTTTTCTATCTGGATATTACCGGGATAGGCAGGTTGCTCATCAAGAGAAATGGTATTCACATAGGAATAACTGTTCACAGGGGCCGCTTGCTGTTTCCAGCTTATTTGTAATTGTTGGGCCAGGGCAGACAGTTCATCCAGGATAAAAGCAGCCCGTTCACGGCCATGGGTGGCCACCAATGAATACAATGAGTCTTTCCATTCATTGGTTTCTTCCGGATCAATGTCTCTTTGCAAAAGGGTATCCATCATTGTTTCAATATGTTTGGGTAATGGGGCATTCATACAATTCCCTCCTTTTTTGTTGGCCGTTTGTTTTAAATATCGTTCGTAATATTCTAATTAAAAAGACCAAAAATGAGATGCTGAATTTCTTGAAAATATAGTTATATTCAGCATAAAATATCGCAAACATTAATTTTTTTGGTATTTTATGAAACTTGATCTGGTTGATATGAGAATTCTGGATGAATTGCAAAAAGACAGCTCCTTAAGTAACGTGGAGTTATCTAAACGCGTACATTTATCGCCATCTCCGTGTTTGTCACGCGTCAAGGCGTTGGAAGCTAATGGCATTATTTCCCGTTATGTTGCCCTTGCCAATCCTGCAGCGCTGGGACTCGATCTAAACGTCTTCATTTCCATCAGTCTTAAATCTCAGGACAAGCAGGCGCTGGCCGATTTTGAGCAACGGATATCCGAGCATGATGAAGTCATGGAATGTTATTTAATGACGGGAGATTCTGATTACCTGATCAGGGTTGCGGTAACCAATATTGGGGCACTGGAAAGGTTTATCCTTGAGCAGTTAACCCCAATACCGGGCATTGATAAGATTCGATCCAGTTTTGCGCTTAAGCAGGTTTTATATAAAACAGCGTTGCCCCTGACCCGAATATAAAATAAAACAGGCTAAATTGGTTTATCCAGGCATGTTCAGGCAACGGTTCGTAGCCGCTTGATAAGGAAAGGCACAAACAGGAATAAAAAGGAAAGGGACAGAAAGGCAATAGACATGGGACTTTCTACCAAAACTGCCGGATTTCCCTGACCTGCAGCCAGTGCGGTGCGTAGCTGGTTTTCGGCCATGGGACCAAGAATCAAGCCAATTAACAAAGGGGGGATGGGGAAGTCATAAACCCGCATGACATATCCCATTAAACCAATAAAGGCCATGGATGCCAGGTCAAAAACAGAACCAGACACGCCCCATATGCCGATCATGGCAAAAATAAGAATCCCGGCATATAACTGAGGCTTCGGAATTAACAGGAGCTTAACCCAAACTCCAATAAGGGGCAGGTTAAGTATCAGTAACATGGCATTGCCAATATACAGTGAGGCAATCAGGCCCCAGATAAGCTCGGGATTACTGGTAAACAAAAAAGGTCCGGGTTGCAAGCCAAAATTCTGAAAAGCAGCCAGTAATATGGCTGCCGTGGCAGAGGTTGGTAACCCTAGCGTTAATAAAGGCACCAGGACACCGGCCGCTGCGGCATTATTGGCGGCTTCAGGGCCTGCCACGCCTTCAATCGCGCCTTTACCAAATTCGTCTTTGTGTTTGGTCAGGTTTTTTTCAATGGTATAAGAAAGCATGGTGGGGATCTCGGATCCACCGCCAGGTAGGGCACCCATTGGAAAGCCAATGGCAGTACCCCGTATCCATGGCATGAAAGAACGCTTCCAGTCGGATTTACTCATCCACATGCCGCCTTTAACGGAAACAACCTCATCTTTCTGGTTCTTATAACGGCTGGCGACATAAATAATCTCACCTACTGCGAACAGGGAAACCAGTACCACGGTCAGTTCCATACCATCCAGCAAGTCGGCAAAGCCGAAAGTCATACGGGGCTGGCCGGTCATGTTGTCGATGCCAATGACACCAAAGGCAAGGCCAATAAACAGGGAAATAAAACCACGAACCCGGGAGCTGCCCATGACTACAGCAACCGAGGTAAAGGCCAGAACCGTCAAGGCAAAATAATCGGCAGGCTTGAAATAAAAGGCCAATTCGGCAATGTAGGGAGCCGCAAACGTAAGTGCAAGGGTAGCCAGTGTTCCTGCCACAAAAGAGCCAATGGCCGCGGTTGCCAATGCAGCGGCCCCACGCCCGGCACGAGCCATTTTGTTGCCTTCCAGGGCTGTCATCATGGAGCCGGCTTCACCGGGGGTATTGATTAAAATTGAAGTGGTAGACCCCCCATACATGGCGCCATACAGCACACCTGCGAACATAATGAAGGCAGAAACCGGACCAACTGAAACCGTAACCGGTAAAAGCAGGGCGATGGTCAGGGCAGGGCCTATGCCGGGCAAAATGCCAATCGCTGTGCCCAGTGTGGAGCCAACCAATGCCCAAAACAGATTGATAGGGGTAAGGGCAACGTCAAACCCCTGTAGCAGCAAACCCAGTGTATCCATATTTATATTGAATTATTTATATAACGGGATAATTAAATGCCCAGCAAAGGAATAAATTCGCCCAGCTGAAGCCCTAACAAGCTAAACAAATACCAGCTGGCAGTACCAAGAATGAAGCCAATGATCAGGTTCAATACAATTTGTTTTGAGCCAAAGGCCAATGTCACTAAGGTAAACGCCACCATGGCAGTAATGGGAAGCCCTAAATGGTTAATCATGAAAACCGGGACAAAGGCAGCGGCTAGCGCAATGAAAAACGCCCGTTTATCCATGGGCGTATTTCCTTCGGCATTCTCTGTGTCCTGGGATTCGAATTTTTCACCACGTGCTATTTGTATGAGCAACAGCACCCCCAACAGAATAAGCCCGATGCCTGCTACGGTTACAAACAAACCGGGACCGATGGCAGAATATCTGGCGGTATTGGCAAGTTCGTTGGCTGAATACAGGCAAACCACCCCCATTAGCACAACAACAACACCCAGCCACCAGGGTTTTGCCGGTGACGGGTGTCCTGTATTGTTGGAGGTATTGGTGTTATTGGACAAGACCTGCATCCTTCAGGATGGTATTAATACGCTCGCTTTCATTTTTCATGAAGTCACCAAACTCGGGGCCTGCCAGGAAAAATTGATCCCAACCCTGGGTTTCTAGCACTTGTTTCCATTCGGCACTGTTATTAAGTTGGGTGAAACGATCTATCCAAAGCTTGTAGTTGTCATCGGGCATTTCGGGAGCACCCAGAATACCGCGCCAGTTGGCAATTTCAACATCAAAACCAGCTTCTTTGAAGGTGGGGGCATCCAGACCTTCCATACGTTCTGCCGACGTAATACCCAGGATTTTTACCCGATTTGATTTGGCAAATTGCTGAAATTCTGAAATACCGGAAATACCGGCTTTAAGGGTACCATTGACAATACCGGTTACGGTATCGGCACCACCTGCCTGGGGAATATAATTCAGATCTTTTACAGGTACACTGCCCGCCTGTGCCAGCAAGGCCAGGGCGATATGATCAACGCCACCAGCTGATCCGCCACCAACCGGTGTACCACCCGGATTTTCTTTTAGTGCTTTTACGAAGTCGTCCAAATTCTGGTAGGGTGAGTCGGGTCGTACGGCAATAACCAGATATTCGGCGGTTAAGCGGGCTACCGGCTTGAATTTACTAAGGTCGATGGGGGATTTATTCAGTGTGATGGCCCCAACGGTAATGGCCCCAAAAACGGCAAGTGCATTCTCTTTCCCGGTTTGTGTATTCTGGAATTCTGCCAGGCCAATGGTACCGCCTGCGCCACCTTTATTGGTGAAATTGACAGGGCCGGTATAAATACCCGCCTTATTCATGGCATTAAATGCCTGGCGACCGGTTCCATCCCAACCGCCACCGGGATTGGCGGGCAGCATGACACTCACCTGCGCATAGGCAACACTGCTAAACATGACGGCAGCGGTAAATAGGGAACGCAAAAAATTGTTTCGTTTCATGTCTACTCCAGTAAATGTGGATTATTGTTTGTTACGCTTTTCAGGCTAGAATAGGTTGAAGCTATTTCTTTGTCAATAAGGGTAAAACAGATCATTCCGATGGTTGCGTTTTTCAGATATCTATTTATTTTGTGATTGAATAATCCAGCAACAGGTGAGTTTTAAGTATGAGTATGAGTATGAATAAATTTAAACTGTTTAATTTTTTGTTTTTTTGTATGGGTGTTGTTGCATTTAATGCGAACGCGGCTAGCCTTGATCCCAAAGTACCCTATCCGGCCGCCGAACCAGGCCAGGCACGACAAGTTATCCATCTGCCAGCAGTTCCTATGGAAGAAAATCTGAAAGTGCAATTGATGGTTGGGAAAACCCTGAAGGTTGATTGCAACCAGCATGCGTTTGGAGGTGAGATTAAGGAACACACTCTTGAAGGATGGGGGTACCCTTATTACAGCATTAAAGCGTTAAATGGTCCCATGGCAACCTTAATGGCCTGCCCTGACCAGGAACCAACAGAAAAATTTGTTCAGTTAAGGGGTAATGATTTTTTACTTGACTACAATAGCCGTTTGCCAATTGTGGTTTACACACCCGCTGATGTGGAAGTGAAGTACCGCATTTGGCAGGCAGGATATAAAGTGGAAGAGGCGGTTAAAGAGTAACTGGCAATTGTTCTGCCCCTGACAGGGATTAAATTGGCCTGAATAATGCCAACGATTAAAAAAACCGGCTGAACAAGTGTTGTTTGCAGTAGTAGCAGCACTTGCCCAGCCGTTTTTTTGTTTGCCTTACTCGTTTAGGGATAAATCGGCAAATTGTCAATGCATTGGTTTATTCATTTTTCCGTTTTGATTCCTGTATCTTGCCAGTTTCAATTGGGTCTGGTGGTAAATCGAGGGAAGCAGGGAATAAATCCCAGCATGTAAGAAACAGGGCAGCAAGCAGGGGGCCAATCACGAAACCGTTAGGGCCGAAAACGGTAAGGCCGCCGATAGTGGAAATCAGGATGACATAATCGGGCAGTTTTGTATCTTTACCTACCAGTAAGGGCCTAAGCACGTTATCGGTAATACCGATCACGAGTACACCAAATAGTATCAGGACCACGCCATGCCATGTTTCGCCTGTAACAAGAAAATAAATGGCAACGGGAAGCCAGATAAGTGCCGCTCCAATAGCAGGCAATAATGACAGGAACCCCATAATGGTTCCCCATAGCAAAGAGCCCTGAATGCCCAGTACACTGAAAATAAATCCGCCCAATGCACCTTGTGTGGCGGCAACCAGTATATTTCCCTTGACAGTGGCTATGACAACCGTTGCAAACTTGTTGAGCAAATGCTGCTTTTGTTCATATTCAAGGGGGATCATGGATTTGATTTTTTGCACCAGGTAACCGCCATCCCTAAGCAGGAAAAAAAACAAATATAGCATGATGCCAAATGTGATCAGGAATTGAAAGGTGTCCTGGCCAATGGTCAGGGCCTGATTGGCCAGGAATTTACTACCTTGTGCAGCGACTTCGGTTAGCTTTTCCCGTAGACCGAAAAGACTGTATATCTCGTAGCGATCAAGGATGTCTTTAAAAAAAGGAGGCAGGTTTTGAATGATTTGTTCAAAATACAGACCCAGATTAAGTTCACCGGACTGAATTCTTTGATATAACAGTGAAATTTCTTTTATTAGAGAGGTGGTGATGGCAATGAGCGGAATAATGACCAATAATACGGCAATAACCAGTGTAACCAAAGCTGCCATATTTGGGGCTTTGGGTATTTTTTTCAGAAGCCATAAATTAAGGGGCCTGAACAGGACACTTAATATGACTGCCCAAAAAATGGCACTGTAATAGGGTAACAGCAACCATATAAAACCAATGGAAACCGCAATCAGCAAAACAAGGAAAAAGTGATATTGGGTACTATTTTTATTTTGAATTGGTGACATCGTGCTTCCGTACGGTAACGGGTGGATTAATGATAAAAAGGGCTGGCATTGTGTTCAAAATACGGTAAAAATGCCAGTATAGTTGATTTCCCGTAATTTTCCACATTGATAATCAATGCATGGAAGAGATGAATTGTTTGTGTTGCACAGGACAAAATAATGGCTGATGAACTCAGGGGCTACTCATGGTCATCAAGTATCTATTGCTTTACAATCATTATGATTTTTATTTATTACTCGCTTCACAGGAAAACATAGGCATTATGAGGGGCTTAACAAAAACCAGCATTTCAAAAACCGGCATTTCGTCATTGTTTTTATTGCTGCTATCGGCTTGCAGTACCACGCCACCCACCAATCCCGAAAATATCTGTGAAATTTTCCGGGAAAAACCGTCATGGCATGAAGCCGCGCTTGACGCCAAAGAGAAGTGGGGGGTGCCGGTTCATGTTCCCATGGCCATGATGTATCAGGAATCCACTTTTCGCCATGACGCCAAGCCGCCCAAGGATTATTTGCTTGGAATCATTCCCTGGGGCAGGGTAAGTTCGGCGTTTGGCTATGCGCAGGCAAAAGATGAGGTCTGGAATGATTATCGCAAAGAAACCAATCGGTGGAGCCCGGACCGCGATAATTTTTCGGATGCCCTGGATTTTATGGGCTGGTATATGAATAAGGCCCAAAAGATAAACCGTGTTTCCAAATGGGACGCGTATGCCCAATACCTTAATTACCATGAAGGCTGGACTGGTTACCGTAATGGGACACACCAGAATAAACGATGGCTGGTGGATACTGCGCAAAAAGTCAAAAACCGGGCCTCACGGTATAGCGCCCAATATGCTGCCTGCGCAGGCAATTTATAAATCCGGCAATGACCTTATTTTTCCTGGTCTGAATAGTTTGAGTTTGATTGGTTTATATTTAGCTTGAATGTATGATTTCGTGAAAGATACAAGGGTTTATTAGTGTTTCCCTGAGTGTTTAAATTTGTATATTCGTGTACTATCAGGCTAAATGGTTAACATTTAGCCATCGTATTTAACATACAGCGGGGAGAATTCATGAATAAACTGTTGAAAAAATCACTAAGCAAACGCTTTGCCTTGTCAGCCGGTGCGCTGACCCTGTTTTCTGTCATTGCCGCTCCAGGTGCTGCTATTGCACAGCAAAAATTTGTCAGTATCGGTACGGGTGGTGTTACGGGTGTGTATTATGCAGCTGGCGGTGCCATTTGCCGTCTGGTCAATAAAGATCGTGCAGATCACGGCTTGCGTTGTTCCGTTGAGTCAACCGGTGGCTCCGTCTTTAACGTTAATACCATTAAAGCCGGCGAGCTGGATCTTGGCGTAGTGCAGTCTGATGTTGGCTATAACGCTTATAATGGCGAAGGCCAGTTCAAAGAGCCTTTCGAAAAACTGCGTTCCGTATTCTCTATTCATCCAGAACCGTTTACCATCCTTGCCCGCAAAGAAGCCAATATCAAGTCATTTGATGACCTTAAGGGTAAACGTTTTAACGTCGGTAACCCTGGCTCAGGTACACGTGCATCCATGGAACAGTTGCTTAAGGCAAAAGGCCTGGATATGACGTTCTTTTCACTTGCCTCAGAGTTGCGCCCCGATGAACATGGTTCAGCTTTGTGTGACGGAAAAATTGACGGCTTCTTTTATGGTGTAGGTCACCCTTCAGCAAATATTCAGGATCCTACGACTACTTGCGGTGCACAATTGGTACCAATTACCGGCCCCGAGGTTGATAAACTGGTCGAAGCCAATCCATACTATGCAAAAGTTTCCATACCTGGTGGCCTTTATCAAAACAACCCTGACCCAACCGAAACCTATGGGGTACTTGCCACTTTTGTAACGTCTTCCGATGTTCCCGATGAGTCCGTGTATAACGTGGTTAAGGCAGTATTTGATAATTTTGAAGATTTCAAAAAATTGCATCCTGCACTGGCACATTTGAATAAAGAAGATATGGTTAAAAACGGCTTGTCCGCACCTTTACATCCCGGTGCAGAAAAATACTTCAAAGAAAAAGGCCTGATCAAGTAATAATAATATTGTTTTTTGAAGGTCACTGGTCTGGAATTTATCTTTAGAATATTCCAACAGTGGCCTTTTTGTTGTAAATTTATGAAGGAAAATCATGAGTACTGATATAGATGCAAAAAAAAATGCAGCACTCGAACAGATGGTGGCCGATGTTGACAGGGGAGGCCGACATGTTGGCGGCGTTACCGGTGCCGTGTTGGCTGTTGGTGCACTTCTCTGGACATTTTTTCAGCTATGGTACTCATCACCATTGCCGTTTACATTCAATTTTGCCATTTTCAACGATACTGAAGCGCGCTCAATTCACTTGGGTATTGCGATATTTCTAGGTTATCTGGCCTACCCATTCAATAAAAAAGCATCAGAACACATGCCTTGGTATGATTGGGTATTTGCCATCATGGGCGGCTTTTGCGGCGCTTATCTTTATTTGTTCTACAACCAGCTTGCCTTGCGTCCAGGCTTACCAACTACGGTTGATGTGGTATCGGCCAGTATTGGCCTGATCCTGTTACTGGAAGTTACCCGCCGTGCTTTGGGCGCGCCTATGACCATTCTGGGGTTGGTTTTCTTATTGTATGTTTTTTTAGGCCCGTACTTGCCTGATGTCCTGGCTCACAGGGGAGCATCGGTAGAGCGCATGGTGTCCCATATGTGGCTAACCACTGAAGGTGTCTTTGGGGTGGCGCTGGGTGTATCGGTTTCTTATATTTTTATTTTCGTGTTGCTGGGGTCTTTACTTGACCGATGTGGTGCCGGTAACTATATGATGCAGGTCTCTTTTGCCTTGCTGGGGCATCTGCGTGGTGGTCCGGCAAAAGTGGCCGTAGTTTCATCAGCCGTTAACGGTATTGTGTCCGCTTCATCTGTCGCTAATGTGGTGACCGGTGGTATTTTTACCATTCCACTCATGAAAAAATCAGGGTATGGTGGTATTCGCGCGGGGGCCATTGAAACTGCCTCTTCCGTGAACGGGCAAATCATGCCGCCGGTAATGGGTGCTGCCGCTTTCCTGATGATTGAATATGTGGGCATTCCTTATACCGATGTAATCAAGCATGCGCTTTTACCGGCCAGTATTTCCTATGTTGCCCTGTTTTATATTGTTCACCTTGAAGCCCTGAAATTGGGTATTGAGCCCATGATGAGTGCGGGCAAGCCTAAAACTGTCATGCAAAAACTGGCCGGTTGGGGATTGGGTATTTCAGGTACGCTTATCGTCATGGGGTTGGTGTACTGGATAGGCGTTGGTGTGCAGCAAATCGCCGGTGCTGCGGCCATCTGGATTTTACTTGGTCTTTTGCTGGTGTTGTATGTGTGGCTGTTGCGTATTGCGGCCTCAAATGCAGACTTGCCGACCGAAATTGATATTGTCAATCCTGTCAGGCCAGAAGCCTGGCCAACCGTACGTGCCGGTTTGTATTTCCTTATTCCTATTGGTATTTTGGTGTGGTGCCTTAGCGTAGAACATCTTTCTGCCGGGCTATCCGCTTTCTATGCCAGTATTTCAATGATCTTCCAGATGCTTACACAGCATCCGATTATTGCTTTTTTTCGCAAGAAAAAACTATCTGCGGCTGCCAGGAAAGGGGTTTCAGAAACCATGAGTGGCCTCGAGGAAGGTGCCCGTAACATGATTGGCATTGCCATTGCATGCGGTACCGCCGGGCTAATTGTAGGGGCTATTACCTTAACCGGTTTGGGTTTACGCATGACCGCTTTTGTAGAGCTGGTCTCTATGGGTAATGTGTTGGTCATGCTGTTTTTTACTGCAGTTGTTTGTTTGGTCTTGGGGTTAGGCATGCCGACTACGGCAAACTATATCCTGATGGCTACTTTGATGGCGCCGGTTGTGGTTGAGCTTGGAGCACAAAATGGCATTATCATCCCATTAATTGCCGTACATATGTTTGTATTTTATTTCGGCATTATGGCGGATATTACACCCCCTGTTGGTCTTGCTACATTTGCCGCGGCAGCCATTTCAGGAGAGGATCCCATTAAAACCGGGGTGATGGGGGTTGTTTATGCCATGCGGACCGTTATTTTACCGTTTATCTTTATTTTCAACCCATTGATATTGCTTATTGGTATTGGAAGTGTATGGGAACTTACTCTGGTGGTTTTTGGTGCCACACTGGCTTCCCTGACTTTTGCAGCAGCAACTATGGGCTGGTTCAGGATTAAATGCAACTGGTTCGAGGTAATTCTGTTGTTGCTTGTTACTTTCCTGTTATTCAGGCCAGACTGGTTCATGAATAAGATGGCTAGCGAGTACGTATCACGCCCCGTGACAGAAATGTACACGGTAGCGGCTGATTTGCCTGAATCAACCCGATTTGTCGCTGTACTGCAGGGATTTAGCATTGAAGGTGATGAAATCGTAAAAACGGTGGCGGTAAGCCTGCCAGAACTGGCTGAACATGATATTTCGCCTGATAAAGAAACAATTGGCAGAAAACGGCTCAGCAGTGCAGGACTCAATTTTATTGCTTTGGGAGATCAGGTTCAGTTGGCTAGTGTCCGCTTTGGCAGCAATGCCCAGAAATCGGGTTGGGAGGCAGGATGGGATGTTCTTGAACTGAAGGTCCCCAATCCTGATCGTCCTTCTGAACTATGGTTCTTTGTGCCTGCTATTGTCATAATCTTGCTGATTTGGCTGGCGCAGGGAAGACGAATGAAAAAAATGCCGGGTCATACTGGCAGGACACAAGCCAGTCCGGTCTAGGCTTTTACCAATCTTGATTAGTGTTTAAATAAAAAAACCATACCTGGCCATTCACAAGCAGGGTATGGTTTTTTTTATATTGCCAATGATTGGTTTCAGGTTTCAGAATTGACAACGACTGTCAATTACCTGGGTATTAACTTTTCTTTAATCGTTTCATTACTTCGGGAGTCCTATACTGTCGCTGGATTTTTAATATTAAAATTTTGTTTTCGGGGAAGGAATCATGAATAAATATATTGCAGAACTGTTTGGTACATTCTGGCTTGTCCTGGGAGGGTGCGGCAGTGCCGTTCTTGCGGCTGCTTTTCCAGAACTGGGCATTGGCTTTACTGGTGTTTCCCTGGCCTTCGGCCTTAGCTTATTAACCATGGCTTTTGCCATTGGTCATATTTCCGGCTGTCATATTAACCCGGCTGTAACCATTGGTTTGTGGGCAGGAGGGCGTTTTCCTGCTTCACAATTGCTGCCTTATATTGTTTCCCAGTTAATCGGGGCCATTTTGGCGGGGGCCGTGTTGTATCTTGTGGCGACGGGTAAGGCCGGTTTCGATGCGACTACTTCGGGCTTTGCCAGTAACGGTTTTGGTGAACATTCCCCAGGTGGTTATAGCATGACTGCTGCGATTGTGATTGAAGTGGTATTAACCATGATGTTCCTGGTCGTGATTCTGGGGGCAACAGATGGGCGCGCACCACAAGGCTTTGCACCCATAGCTATTGGCCTGTGCCTTACGCTTATTCATTTAATCAGCATTCCGGTTACCAATACCTCAGTTAATCCTGCACGAAGCACGGGCGTTGCCATTTTTCAAGGTACCTGGGCACTTGAGCAGCTTTGGCTATTTTGGGTAATGCCAATTATTGGTGCGGTCTTGGGGGCCATCATATATAAATGCATAGGTCGTAAAGCATAACTCCCTGTTTGGTTCACCTCGTTTCTAATGAAAAAATCCTGGCAGCCGCAGGATTTTTTTTACACTTTAAACCAGACAGGAAAGCAGGTATCATTCTGCAAAGGCAAGGAAAATATCATTCTTATTGTGGAATGGTTTTATAACTAATGAATAAAGGAAGTATTTATGTCTGGATTTCCCTATATGAATAGGCAGTATTTGTTTGATAAATATCCTAATGATGTGGTAACTGCGGAATGCTTTAAGTTGTGGGATGAAGTTATTGCTCAAATTGATGCCGGGGAAGTCTTGGTACGCAATCATTACTTATCCCTTGATCCATATATGCGAGGAAGAATGAGCCAGGCCAAAAACTATGCGGCCTCTCAAGACTTGAATACGGTCATGCAAGGCGGAACGGTTGGTGAAGTGATAGAGTCAAGACATCCCGGTTTCAAGGTGGGTGATACGGTTCTATGTACGGGCGGCTGGCAATTGTATTTTCGTGCCAGTCCCTCAAAGGACAGTAATCATATACGTAAAATTGATGTTTCACAGATTTCCATGAGCGTTTACTTGGGTGCAGCGGGTATGCCAGGGATTACCGCTTGGTATGGCCTGAACAAAATCCTCAAGCCTCAGGCCGGCGAAACCTTGGTTGTCAGTGCAGCCTCGGGTGCGGTGGGGAGTGTAGTGGGGCAGCTGGCCAAACAAAAAGGCTGTCACGTTATTGGAATTGCCGGTGGCCCGGAAAAATGTGAGTATGTCGTTGAAACCTTGGGGTTTGATGATTGTATCGATTACAAAGCCTACCCTGATACCGAAACCCTGTCACATGAACTTAAACAATTAGCCCCCAATGGTGTAGATGCTTACTATGAAAATGTGGGTGGCTATATTATGGATGCCGTACTTGAAAACCTTAACCCGTTTTCAAGGGTCGCCATTTGCGGCCTGATTGCCGGTTATGATGGCCGCTCCATTCCCATTAGCAACCCGAGAGCAATTCTGGTTTCCAGGGCCAGTGTGACCGGCTTTATTATTTCTGACCATCTTGATATATGGCCTCAGGCACTGGCGGAACTGGCTGAAGCCGTTGCCAATGGTGTGCTTATTTTCAGGGAGTCGGTAAGTAACGGTCTTGAAAGTGCACCGGAAGCATTCCTGGGTTTGCTACAAGGCCAGAATTTTGGTAAGCAATTGGTAAAGCTGGTTTAATGAATATATTGTCCAAACCAGATTCACATTGAAGCTAAAACTGGCATTGTTTCTGAAAGAAGAACAATGCCAGTCTAGTTATTTAACGATTAAATTAATTCAGATTATTGGTTCTGATAAGTCCCACCGCAATCCCTTCAATGCTGAATTCCTGGTTAGGGCGCACAATAATGGGAGCAAAGTCGGTGTTTTCGGGCACAAGCTCTATGTGGGATGCTTTCTTCATGAAGCGTTTAACGGTAACTTCGTTTTCTATTCGAGCCACAATAACCTGGCCGTTACGGGCTTCTGGATATTTTTTTACCGCCAGCAAGTCGCCATCAAAGATACCGATATCTTTCATGCTTTGGCCTTTTACTTTAAGCAGGAAATCGGGTTGTTGAGTAAACAGGGAAGGGTCTACGTTAATTTCACGATCTATGTGTTCAGCTGCAAGAATGGGATTACCAGCGGCCACATGCCCTACCACCGGCAAGAGTACTTGTGAGACTTTATCCAGAAAAGAGATGCCTTGATGGTTGTTTGAGACAGGACTGGCTGTTGCCAAACGAATGCCACGGGAAGCGCCAGCGGTTAAAACAATAGCCCCTTTTTTGGCTAATGCCTTTAAATGATCTTCGGCAGCATTGGGAGATTTAAAGCCAAGTGTTTTGGCAATTTCAGCACGCGTGGGCGGAAAACCGGTTTTTATAATATTTTGCTGGATGAGATCCAAAACCTGTTGCTGTCTTGCGGTTAGTTTAATTGTCATGCTGTATATGCCATAAAATCGGACTGTATATTCATACAGCCCGATTTTGCTTCATTTACAGCTA
>Ga0265293_10005094_pt1 | contig 22376 bp, 15 predicted proteins | sample Munlanlewell138R_FD_192505 | JGI IMG/M metagenome (GOLD analysis project Ga0265293, IMG submission 192505) | Leachate microbial communities from a municipal landfill in Southern Ontario, Canada - Leachate well 138R | ecosystem: Engineered > Solid waste > Landfill > Unclassified | place: Canada... | reverse complement strand
ACGACCGACTCCCGGTGGGCCCACCATCACCACGCTGGGCCCGCGCAACGCGTTCCCGCTGGCCGTCCCCGGCTACGGTTCGCCGGCCCAGCGCTTCCGCTTCATCGCCGGCGGCATCGGCATCACGCCGATCCTGTCGATGCTCACCGTCGCCGAACGCCTGGGCGTCGACTGGTCGATGGTCTACGTGGGCCGCAGCCGCGACAGCCTCCCGTTCCTCGACGAGGTGGCCCGCTTCGGGAACCGCATCGAGATCCGCACCGACGACGTCGACGGCCTACCCACCGCGGCCACGCTGCTCGGGGACTGCCCCGACGGCACGTCGGTGTACGCCTGCGGGCCCGCGCCCATGCTGGCCGTGATCCGCGCGGCGCTGGTCGGCCGCGACACCGTGGAACTGCACTACGAGCGGTTCGGCGCCGCACCCGTCGTCGACGGCGAACCGTTCGAGGTGACGGTCGCGTCCACCGGGACGACGGTGCAGGTGGCGGCCGACGAGACGCTGCTGGCGGCCCTGACCCGGGCCGGGGTGGCGGCGCCGTACTCGTGTCAGCAGGGCTTCTGCGGGACCTGCCGCACGCGCGTGCTGGCCGGCGACGTCGAGCACCGCGACACCCTGCTCACCGAGCCCGAGCGCGCCGAGCAGATGCTCACCTGCGTCTCACGCTCGGCGGGCGCCCCGCTGACGCTGGATCTGTAGCCGGCGCAACGTCTGCTCGCCGAGCGCCCGGACGTCCTGCTGCTCGGCGGCCGGGATCAGCGTGACCCCGTCGGCCACCCCAAGGGTGTAGATGTCGTCGACCAGCCCGGCGAGGCCCTCGACCGTGCCGACGTAGTGCACCGCATCCCCGGCGGGCTTCGCCGTGGCCAGCAGCCGCCGCGCCGACCGCCGGTCCTCGGCGATCAGCACGGTCAGGTCCAGCACCACCGCCGCGCCCGTGTCGGCGCGCAACCGGCCGGTGGAGCGCTGCGCGTGCTGCAGGTCGCGGGCCTGCAGCCGCACCGCGGGATCGCCACTATTGGTCAGTTCGGTCCAGTCGTCGGCCGCCTCGACGAAGACTCGCAGGTTCGACATGGCACCACGCTAGGAAGGCCGCCAAACCATGTCGCCGGTTGTACTCACCCGGAGTCGAACCCGGAGGCGAATCAGCCTTCGCGCTCCCGGGCCAGCAACCTGGTCCTGATCAGGCTGGCGATCATCGTGATGAACAACGTCAGGATGATCACGCCCAGGCTCCACAACGTCGGGATCTCCGGCACCGGCACGCTCTCGCCGCCGTTGATGAACGGCAGTTCGTTCTCGTGCAGCGCGTGCAGGAACAGCTTCACGCCGATGAAGAACAGGATGAACGCCAGCCCCTGGGACAGGAACACCAGTCGGTTGAGCATGTCGCCGAGCAGGAAGTAAAGCTGCCGCAGGCCCATCAGCGCGAACACATTCGCGGTGAACACGATGTAGGGCTCGCGGGTCAGGCCGTAGATGGCGGGGATCGAGTCCAGCGCGAACATCAGATCGGTGGTGCCCAGCGCGACGATCACCAGGAACATCGGCGTCATCAGCCGCTTGCCGGTGCCGTCCTTGAGCCAGAGCTTGAGCCCGTCCCACTTGTCGGTGAAGTTCAGGCGCGAGCGGGCGAACTTGACGATCTTGTTCTCGCCGTCCTCGTCGCCGCCGGTGTCGCGGATCAACTTGTACGCCGTGTACACCAGGAACGCGCCGAACGCGTAGAAGATCCAGGAGAACCGCTCGATGGCGACGGCGCCGAGCGCGATGAAGATGCCGCGGAAGATCAGCGCCAGGATGATGCCGACCATCAGCGCCTGCTGCTGGAACTTCTTCGGCACCTTGAAGCTGGCCATGATGATGATGAAGATGAACAGGTTGTCGATCGACAGGCTGTATTCGGTGAGCCAGCCGGCGAAGAATTCGAGCCCGTACTGCTCGCCGTGGAAGTTCCAGGTCCAGATGCCGAAGGCGATGGCCAGGCCCACGTAGAACGACAGCGCGATGCCGCATTCACGCATGGTGGGCTCGTGCGGTTTCCGCGCGATGTAGATGACGTCGAAAAGCAGGATGGCAATGGTCACCCCAAGGGTGATCATCCATTCGGCCTGAGTGACGTTCAATGCAGTTCCTCCGGTCGTCAAAGCGCCAGAGGTCTCTTCCACCGCTCGCATCGTCAGCGGTCCACGGCGCCGGTCGTCCGATGACGGTCGACGTGATGACGACTCCGCGGCGAAGGAGTACTCCCCTCTGCCGGACAGTCTGTCAGTTCCTGGCCGCGGACGCGAAGTCAACCCCGAATCGCCCGTTAGCCGCCGTCCCGCAGACATGTTGGCGGCTTAGTATCTTCGACCTGTGGCAGCGGACCCCAACCACGAGATTCCCGCTCAGTACCTGCTATCGGAGCAAGCACCCGCTCCGCGCACCCTGATCGACATTCTCTACGACACCGCGGCGCGTCATCCCGACGCCGCGGCCATCGACGACGGCACGGTCCAGCTGACCTACAGCGAGTTGACCGCCGACATCGAGGACAGCGTCAAGTGGCTCGCGGCGCGCGGCATCGGCCGCGGCGACCGCATCGGGATCCGGATGCCCTCGGGCAGCTACGCGCTGTACGTGGCGATCCTGGCGACCCTGGCCGCCGGGGCCGCCTACGTGCCCGTCGACGCCGACGACCCCGACGAGCGCGCCGAGCTGGTGTTCGGCGAGGCCGGGGTGGTCGGCGTCATCACCGAGGCCGGGCTGATCCGCGGACCGGGTTCCTCGCGCGGCTGGCGCGCCGGGGCTCCGCTGGGCCGCGACGACGCCTGGATCATCTTCACCTCCGGTTCGACCGGCACCCCGAAGGGTGTTGCCGTCACCCACCGCAACGCGGCCGCCTTCGTCGACGCCGAGGCCCAGATGTTCCTGCGGGACAACCCGATCGGGCCCGGGGACCGGGTGCTGGCCGGCCTGTCGGTGGCGTTCGACGCGTCCTGCGAGGAGATGTGGCTGGCCTGGCGGCACGGGGCGTGCCTGGTGCCCGCGCCGCGGTCGCTGGTCCGCAGCGGCATGGACCTGGGGCCCTGGCTGGTGTCCCGTGACATCTCGGTGGTCTCCACCGTCCCGACGCTGGCGTCGCTGTGGCCCGCCGAGGCCCTCGAACAGGTTCGGCTGCTGATCTTCGGCGGCGAGGCCTGCCCGCCGGAGCTGGTCGAGCGCCTGGCCGTGGAGGGCCGCGAGGTGTGGAACACCTACGGCCCCACCGAGGCGACCGTGGTGGCCTGCCTGGCCGAACTCGACGGCAAGGGCCCGGTCAGCATCGGACTGCCGCTGCCCGGCTGGGACCTGGCCGTCGTCGACAAGGACGGCCGCCAGGTCGGCTACGGCGAGACCGGCGAACTGGTGATCGGCGGCGTCGGCCTCGCGCGCTACCTCGACCCCGACAAGGACGCCGAGAAGTATGCGCCGATGCCGCTGCTGGAACCCGCCGGGGCATGGAACCGCGCCTACCGCAGCGGCGACCTGGTGCGCCTCGAACGCGACGGGCTCTATTTCCAGGGCCGCGCCGACGACCAGGTCAAGGTGGGCGGCCGCCGCATCGAACTCGGCGAGGTCGACACCGCGCTGGTCAACCTGCCCGGGGTGTCCGGCGGGGCCGCGGCGGTGCGCAAGGCCGCCGGCGGCACCCCGCTGCTCGTCGGCTATATCGCCAGCGCGGACCCGGACTTCGATCTCAAGGCCGCCCGCGCCGCGCTGTCGGCGACGCTGCCCGCCGCGCTGGTGCCGCGGCTGGTGCTGGTCGACGAGCTGCCGACGCGCACCTCCGGCAAGGTCGATCGCGACGCCCTGCCATGGCCGCCGCCGGGCGCCGACCAGCCCGAGACCACCGAGCTGGACGGCACCATGGGCTGGCTGGCCGGGCTCTGGCGCGACGTCCTGGGAGCACAGATCGACGGCCCCGAGGCCGACTTCTTCGCCCTCGGCGGCGGCTCGCTGACCGCGGCGCAGCTGGTGGTCGCGCTGCGCGAACGCTATCCGCAGCTGACCGTCGCGCAGCTCTACGACCATCCGCGGCTGGGTTCGCTGGCCGGCTACCTCGACGAGCTGGACCCGCCGGTCAAAGTCGAGCCGCGCCGCGTCGAACCCACCCCCGTCGGCACGCAGGCCGCCCAAGTGCTGCTCTCGGTGCCGCTGGCCACCCTGGCCGCCGCGCAATGGGTGACCTGGCTGGCACTGGCGAACAACGTCGCGGCCGCGGTGCTGCCGCAGGCGCCGGCGTGGCTGGTGCCGCTGAACTGGTGGTGGGTGATCGCGGCGTTCCTGGTGTTCGTCACGCCGCTGGGCCGGATGGGCATCGCCGTGCTGGGCGCCCGGGCGCTGCTGTCGAACCTGCAACCCGGCAGCTACCGCCGCGGCGGGCCGGAACACCTACGGGTCTGGCTGGCCGAACGCCTCTCGGAGGCCAGCGGCGCGGAGAACCTCGCCGGCGCGCCGTGGCTGGTCTACTACGCCCGCGCGCTGGGCAACCAGGTCGGCAAGGGCGTCGACCTGCACTCCGCTCCCCCGGTGACCGGCATGTTGACGCTCGGGCACCGCAGTTCCATCGAACCCGAGGTCGACCTGTCCGGGCATTGGATCGACGGCGACGTCTTCCACGTCGGCCCCATCACGATCGGCAACGACGCCACCGTGGGTGCGCGCACCACACTGCTGCCCGGCGCGGTGGTGGGCAAGAACGCCGACGTCGCCGCGGGTTCCGGCGTGATCGGCAAGGTCAAGAACAAGCAGTACTGGAAGGGTTCGCCGGCGGTGAAGTCCGGCAAGGCCCAGCACCCGTGGCCGGACCACCGCCCGCCGCGGGCCCCGCTGTGGGTGCTGGTCTACGGCCTGACGTCGATGCTGCTGGGCGCCCTGCCGCTGGCCGCGCTGACCGCCGGGCTGGCGGTGATCGCCTACGCCGTGCGCGGGACCGCGACGCTGACCGACGCGATCGTGCCGGCCCTGCTGTGGGTCCCGGTCGCCACGCTGGCGGCGCTGGTGGTCTACGCGGCCCTGACCGTGCTCGCGGTGCGGCTGCTGGCGATCGGGCTGCGCGAGGGCTACCACCCGGTCCGCAGCCGGATCGGGTGGCAGCTGTGGGCCACCGAGCGGCTGATGGACGGCGCCCGCAACTATCTGTTCCCGGTGTACGCGAGCCTGCTGACGCCGTGGTGGCTGCGGCTGCTCGGCGCCAAGATCGGCAAGGGCACCGAGATCTCGACGGCCCTGCTCACCCCGAAGTTCACCGTGGTCGAGGACGGCGCGTTCCTGGCCGACGACACCATGGTGGCCAGCTACGAACTGGGCGGCGGCTGGATCCACGTGGCCAAGGCCACCATCGGCAAGCGGGCGTTCCTCGGCAACTCCGGCATCACCCAGCCCGGCCGCCGGGTTCCCGACGACGGGTTGGTGGCGGTGCTGTCGGCCGCCCCGCGCAAGGCCAAGCGCGGCTCGTCGTGGCTGGGTAGCCCGCCCATCCGGTTGCGCCGCCAGCCCGACGAGTCCGACGGGCTGCGCACCTTCGCGCCGAGCACGGCCCTGAAGGTGATGCGCGGGATCGTCGAGACCTGCCGCCTGATCCCCGTCATGGTGACGTTCGCGATCGGCGTCGCGGTGCTCGGCGCGCTGCAGGCGTTGGCCGTGCGCTTCGGCTGGGGTTGGGCCGCCCTGGCCGGCGGGCTGGTGCTGCTGGTCGCCGGCGCGGTGGCCGGCACCATCTCGGTGATCGCGAAATGGCTTGTGGTGGGCCGCATCCGCGCGGTCGAGCATCCGCTGTGGTCGTCGTTCGTGTGGCGCAACGAGGTCTCGGACACCTTCGTCGAGACCGTGGCCGCGCCGTGGTTCGCCCGCGCCGCCAGCGGCACCCCGGTCATGAACATCTGGCTGCGCGGGCTGGGCGCCGACATCGGCCGCGGGGTGTGGTGCGAGACCTACTGGCTGCCGGAGGCGGACCTGGTGACCCTGGAGCGCGGCAGCACGGTCAACCGCGGTTGCGTGGTGCAGACCCATCTGTTCCACGACCGCATCATGCGGATGGACACCGTGGTCCTCGAGGACGGCGCCACGCTGGGCACGCACTGCGTCGCCCTGCCCGCCGCCCGGCTGGGCGCCGGCGCCACCGTGGGACCCGCCTCGCTGGTCATGCGCGGCGACGAGGTGCCGTCGTCGACCCGCTGGCAAGGCAATCCCATTGCGCCGTGGGGCGTTCCCCGCAAGAAGGGCCGCCGAGCGTGAGGAACCCCAGGAAGAAGGCCCCGCCCAAGCCGCCGGTGATCGACCCCTACGTGCCCGGCAGCGGCAACTTCGGCTACCGGGTGTCGCGCTACGAACTCGACCTCGAGTACAAGGTGTCGGCCAATCGGCTCACCGGCGAGGCCACCATCACCGCCGTGACGCTCGCTGCGCTGCAAAGGTTTTCACTGGATCTCTCCGACGCGCTGGCCGTCTCGAAGGTCACCGTGAACGGCCGTCGACCCCAGGCGTTCACCCGCGCCAAGGGCAAGGTCAACATCGTCCTGGCCGACACCGTCGCCGCCGGGGCCGCGCTGACCGTCGTCGTCCGCTACGGCGGGAACCCGCGGCCCATTCGGAGCCCATGGGGCGAGGTGGGTTTCGAGGAGCTCACCAACGGCGTGCTGGTGGCCGGCCAACCCAACGGCGCGACCTCCTGGTTCCCGTGCGATGACCACCCCAGCTCGAAGGCCAGCTACCGGATCCAGATCAGCACCGACAGCCCCTACCGCGCGATCGCCAACGGCGAGTTGCTGTCTCGGCGGGTGCGGGCCGGGGTGACCACCTGGACCTACGAGCTGCCGGAGCCGACCTCGACCTACCTGGCGACCCTGCAGATCGGCGAGTACGCGACCTACGAACTCGCCGAGTCCCCGGTGCCGATGCGGGCCGTGCTGCCCGAATCACGCAAGGGCAAGTTCGACGCCGACTTCGCCAAGCAGCCGCAGATGATGAAGCTGTTCCAGAAGCTGTTCGGTCCCTACCCGCTGGCCAGCGGCTACACCGTGGTCATCACCGACGACGACCTCGAGATTCCGCTGGAGGCCCAAGGCATTTCGATCTTCGGGGCCAACCACTGCACGGGATCCGGGCACTCGGAACGGCTGATCGCCCACGAACTGGCGCACCAGTGGTTCGGCAACAGCGTGACGGTGCGACGCTGGCGCGACATCTGGCTGCACGAGGGCTTCGCCTGCTACGCCGAGTGGCTGTGGTCGCAGGAGAGCGGCGGGCCCAGCACCCAGCACTGGGTCGAGCACTATCACGCCAAGCTCGCTGCTTCCCCGCCCGATCTGCTGCTGGCCGACCCGGGGCCGGAGGACATGTTCGACGACCGCGTCTACAAGCGCGGCGCGCTGACGCTGCACGCGCTGCGCGGGGTGATCGGCGACAAGAACTTCTTTGCCCTGCTTCGGGATTGGGCCGACCGGTACCGGCACTCGACGGTGGTCACCGACGACTTCACCGGGCTGGCGGCGCACTACTCCGATGTCTCGCTGCGGCCCCTGTGGGACGCCTGGCTGCACTCGACCGCGGTTCCGCCGTTGTGACCGACGCCGCGGTACCGACCGGCCCCGCCGGACCCATCGCGCGCAGCGGGGTGGCCCGGGTGGGCGTCGCGACCGCCGTCACCGCGGTGTGCGGATACGCCGTGCTGTACCTGGCCGCCAGCGATCTGGACCCGGCCGGATTCTCGGTGTTCGCGGTGTTCTGGGGCGCCTTCGGGCTGGTCACCGGCGCGGCCAACGGCCTACTGCAGCAGAGCACCCGGGAGATCCGCCTGGCCCGGACGGCGCCAGCACGGGTCGGCCCGACCACCCGTCCGCTGCGGGTGGCCGCCGTGGTGGGGGTGCTGTCGGCCGCGGCGATCGCCGCCACCGCAGCACTGTGGTCCGCGCACGTCTTCGTCGAATACCGTTGGCTCTCGGTCGCTTTGCTGGCCCTGGGCCTGGCGTGCTTCTGCCTGCACGCCACCCTGCTGGGCATGCTGGCCGGGGCCAACCACTGGTCGCAGTACGGCGCGCTGATGGTCACCGACGCCGTGACCCGCGTGTTGGTCGCCGCGGCGACGGTGGTGGTCGGCTGGGGCCTGGTCGGGTTCCTGTGGGCCACCGTCGCGGGCGCGATGGCCTGGCTGGCGCTGCTGGTGGCCTCCCCGGTGGCCCGGGCGACCGCGGCCCTGGTCGCCCACCAGGACACCCGCAGCTTCCTGCGCGGCGCCTCCCACGCGATCGCCGCGGCCGGCGCCAGCGCCATCCTGGTGATGGGCTTCCCGGTGCTGCTGCAGGCCACCTCGACGGATCTGGGCGCCGCCGGCGGCGTGGTGATCCTGGCCGTGACGCTGACCCGGGCCCCGCTGCTGGTCCCGCTCACGGCCATGCAGGGCAACCTGATCGCCTACTTCGTCGACCACCGTCGGCGCCGACTGCGGGCGCTGCTCGCACCGATCGCGCTGGTCACTGCCATCGGCGCCGTCGGGGTCGCGCTGGCCGCGGCCACCGGCCCCTGGCTGCTGCGGGTCGGCTTCGGCGCGGACTACGTGACCACGGGCACGCTGCTGGCCTGGCTGACCGCGGGCGCGGTCGCCATCGCGGTGCTGACGGTCACCGGGGCCGCGACGGTGGCAGCGGCCCTGCATCGCGCCTACTCCGTCGGCTGGGTGGGCGCCACGGTGGCCGCGGCCGCCCTGCTGACGCTGCCGCTCGAGCTGGAAACCCGCACGGTGATCGCCCTGCTGTGCGGGCCGCTGGTGGGCATCGCCGTGCACCTGTACGCGCTGGCGGCATCCCGACCCCGGCGCGTCCCTCGGTAGCATCGTCGCTCGTGACCTGGCTTGTGACCGGCGGTGCCGGCTATATCGGCTCACACGTGGTGCGCGCACTGCGCGAGGCCGACGCCGCCGTCGTCGTCATCGACGACCTGTCCACCGGTCTCGTCGGGTTCGTACCCGAGGACGTACCCCTGGTGCGGGCCAACCTGCTCGACGGCGACACCGTGCGCACGACGCTGGACCAGCACGGGGTGCGCGGCGTCATCCACATCGCCGGCTACAAGTACGCCGGGGAGTCGGTGCAGCGCCCGCTGCACACCTACCGGCAGAACGTGTCGGCGATGGTCACCCTGCTCGACGCCGTGACCGAGGCCGGCATCGACAAGTTCGTGTTCTCCTCGAGCGCCGCCACCTACGGCACCCCCGACACCGACCTGGTCGACGAGACCACGCCGACCGCGCCGGAATCCCCGTACGGCGAGAGCAAGCTGATCGGCGAATGGCTGCTGCGCGACACCGCCGTCGCGGCCCCCGGCTTCCGGCACACCAGCCTGCGCTACTTCAACGTCGTCGGGTCCGGGCGCGACGAACTGTTCGACGTCAGCCCGTTCAACCTGTTCCCCAAGGTGTTCGACATGCTGCACCGCGGTCAGACCCCGCGGATCAACGGCGCGGACTATCCCACCCCGGACGGCACCTGCGTACGCGACTACGTGCACGTCACCGACCTGGCCGCCGCCCACGTCGCGGCCGCCCGAGCACTCGACGACGGCGTGGCGCTGGCGCCGGTGTACAACCTGGGCAGCGGGGACGGCACCTCGGTGCGGGAGATCATGACGGCCATCCGCGAGGTCACCGGCATCGACTTCGAGCCCGAGGTCGCCGAGCGCCGCCCCGGCGACCCGGCCCGCATCGTCGCGGCCGGCGAGTTGGCCGCGCGCGATCTGGATTGGCGGATGCGCCATTCGCTGACCGACATGGTGGCCTCCGCGTGGGCGGCCCGCCAACACGCCGGAGATGCGTATCCGGGCTAGGGCTGTGCGACCCCGCGTCGCCGTGATCGCGGCCGCCCTGATCGGGGTGGCGCTGGCGGTCCGCGCGGTGCTGGCGTTCGGCGGCTACTTCTACTGGGACGACCTGATCCTGGTGGGCCGGGCCGGAACCCAGCACCTGCTGTCGCCGGGCTATCTGTTCGACGACCACGACGGGCACGTGATGCCCGGCGGTTTCCTGCTGGGCGGGTTGATCACCCGGCTGGCGCCGCTGCACTGGTTCTGGCCGGCGCTGTCGCTGGTGGTGTTGCAGCTGCTGGCGTCGCTGGCGCTGCTGCGCGCGCTGAAGGTGATCCTGGGCTGGCGCCCCGTGCTGCTGATCCCCCTGACCTTCGCGCTGTTCACCCCGCTGGCCGTGCCCGGGTACGCCTGGTGGGCGGCGGGCCTGAACTCACTGCCGATGCTGGCCGCGCTGGCCTGGGTGTGCGCGGACGCAATCCTGCTGCTGCGCACCGGAAATCAGCGCTACGCGGTCACCGGGACGCTGGTGTTCCTCGGCGGTCTGCTGTTCTTCGAGAAGGCCGCGGTCATCCCGTTCGTGGCGTTCGCCGTCGCGGTCCTGCTGGCCCACGTCCACGGCGAGCACCGGCCGATCCGCACCGTGTGGCGCGGCGGGATCCGGCTGTGGTCGGCGGCGCTGGCGTTGACCGCGGCCTGGATCGGGCTGTACCTGGTGGTCGTCGATCAGCAGCGGTGGAGTTCGGATCTGGGCATGACCTGGGATCTGTTGCGCCGCTCGTTCACCCACGGCATCGTGCCGGGCCTGGTGGGCGGGCCGTGGGAGTGGCAGCGCTGGGCCCCGGCCTCCCCCTGGGGGGTGCCGCCGACGACGGTGATGGTGCTGGGCTGGGTGGCACTGGCGGCCGTGGTGGCGCTGACGCTGGTGCGCAAGCAGCGGATCGGCCCGGTGTGGGCGCTGGCGCTGGGCTACGCGGTGGCCTGCCAGATCCCGATCTACCTGATGCGCTCGTCGCGGTTCACCGCGCTGGAATTGGCGCAGACGCTGCGCTACCTGCCCGATTTGGTGGTGGTGTTGGCGCTGCTGGCCGCCGTCGGACTGTGCGCGCCGAACCGGGCGCGCTCGAGGTGGCTGGACGCCTCGGCGGCCCGCACCGCGGTCACCGTCGCGGCCGCGGCCCTGTTCCTGGTCAGCAGCCTGTATTCGACCGCGACGTTCCTGGTCAGCTGGCGCGACAACCCGACCAAGTCCTACCTGCAGACCGCTACCGCGAGTCTGGCTGCCGCGCAGTCGGACTCGGACGCCCCGCTGCTGGACCAGGAAGTCGACCCGATGATCCTGCAGCGGGTCGCCTGGCCGGAGAACCTGGCCAGTCACATGTTCGCCCTGCTGCCGCAACGCCCCGAATTCGAGTCCTCGACAACGGATCTGCGGATGCTGGACTCCAGCGGTCGGCTGGTGGACGCCAACGTCACCTGGGTGCGCACGATCCTGCCGGGGCCCACCCCGAACTGCGGCTACCTGACCCAGCCCGATCAGCCCGTGCGGATGCCGCTGGACGGTCCGCTGCTGCCCGCGGAGTGGACCGCCGAGATCAACTACCTGGCCAACAGCGACGGGGCGATGACGCTGACGCTCGACGAGGGCACCGAGGTGCGGGTGCCGGTCCGACCCGGGCTGAACCGGGTCTACGTCCGCCTGTCCGGTGCCGGCGGCGGGATCGTCGCGCAGGCGCAGACCGCGGCGCTGTCGGTGTGCCTGGCCTCCGGCCCGTTGGGCCACCTCGCGCCGGCCCGGTGAGGCTGTGTCAGAGTATTTCGTATGACTAACTTGCGCGACGACGGCCTCAACGTGTTCCGCGAGATGCTGCCCGGTGTCCTGCCCGACTCCCTGCCGAACGAGAAGGTCAGCTTCGGCACCGGGTTCGCCGCGGAGCTGATGGAGATCGGCATCGAGGGCATCTTCGGCCGGCTGTGGTCCCGCGAGGGACTGTCCCGCCGCGACCGCAGTCTGGTGACGCTGGGCATCCTGATCGCGCTCGGCGCCGAACTGGAGATGGAGTCGCACTTCCGGATCGCGCTGCAGAACGGCCTGACCGAGGACGAACTCGCCGAGATCATCTACCACGCCTCCGGCTACGCCGGGTTCCCCGCCGCCAACACGGCCAAGGACGCCGCGCTCAAGGCGCTGAGCAAGGACATCCAGCTTTGAGCCACCTAGGAGAATCGAACTCCTGACCTATTCATTACGAGTGAATCGCTCTACCGACTGAGCTAAGGTGGCGTGCCCGGCGAACCGGGCGCAGCAGAGTCTACAGGTCGCTGCGCAGGGCCTGCCCCACGGAGGCCACCATCGCGTCCACCGCGAACCTCGGCTTCACGTTGACCGCCAGCGCCTCCCGGCACTGCAGCACCGCCTCGATGCAGCGCAGCAGCCGATCCGGGGGGGCGTGGGCGGCCATCGCGGCCACCCGCTCGGCCATGTCGGGGTGATTGGGGGTGACCGCGCCGCTGCCCGTCGCGACCAACAGCGCGTCGCGAAAGTAGCTCGCCAGGTCGATCAGCGCGCGGTCCAGCGCGTCGCGGGAGGCCCGGGTCTGCCGCGACTTCTGCCGCTTCTCCAGGTCCTTGATGGCCCCGGCCGCCCCGCGCATGGTGCCCGCGGTGCCCTTGCCGGTGCCGCCGGCGCCCAGCGCGGTGCGCAGTTCCTCGGTCTCGGCGTCGTTGCGGCCCTCGGTGAGCGCCTTGGCCTCGGCCTCGGCGGCGGCCACCAGTTCCTCGGCCGCGGCATAGGCCCGCGACGGGGTGGCGGCATCCCGCGCCAGCCCCAGCGCCCGCTTGCGCCGGTCGCGCGCCTCCGGGTCGGTGGCCAGCCGACGGGCGCGACCCACGTGCCCGCCGCTGACCGAGGCGGCCCAGCGGGCCTCCTCGGGCGCCAGGCCGTCGGAGTCGATCAGGACCTGGGCGATGGCGTCGGTGCCGGGGGTCACCAGCGCGATGTGCCGGCAGCGCGAGCGCAGCGTGATCGCGATGTCCTCCGGGTCCACCGACGGCGCGCACAGCAGGAACACCGTCGACGGCGGCGGCTCCTCGACGACCTTCAGCAGCGCGTTGGCCGCGCCCTCGGTCAGCCGGTCGGCGTCCTCGATCACCACGATCTGCCAACGCGCGGTGCTCGGCCGCCGGGATGCGATCTGCACGATGGAGCGCATCTCGTTGACGCCGATCGACAGGCCCTCGGGGATGACGCGGCGGACGTCGGCGTGGGTGCCGGCCATCGCCGTCGTGCAGTCCCGGCACTCCCCGCAGCCGGGCACGCCGTCGGAGGTGCATTGCAGCGCGGCCGCGAAACACAGCGCCGCCACCGACCGGCCCGAGCCCGGCGGACCGGTGAACAACCAGGCGTGTGTCATGCTTCCGCCGCTGTTCGGGCTGTGAATCGCATCACCCCGGGCCGTTTGTGCGGCCGCGACGAGTTCGGCCTCCACCGTCTGTTGGCCCACCAAGCGCGCGAAAACCCCTGACATCAACGGCAAGACTAGTGCTCACCGGCGACATCGCGGCGCGGGGCACCGCCGAATGCCCGGCCCTAACGGTTCGGATTGGTCGCTCTTGACCGATACGGTGAACGGGTGACCGATGGGGAGGTACCGCGAGGACGAATCAGCGCATTCGTCCGCTGGGTCGTGCGTACGCCCTGGCCGGTGTTCACCCTCGGGATGGTGCAGGCCGACATCATCGGCGCCCTGTTCGTCCTGAGCTTCCTGCGCTTCGGTCTGCCACCCCAGGATCGCGTCCAGCTGCAGGATCTGCCGCGGCTGAACCTGTCCATCTTCGTGGTCTACCTGTTGATCTCGTTCGCCATCGGCGCCTACGTCAGCCTGCGGCTGCTGGTGCCGGTGTTCCGCTGGCAGCGCCGCGAGGGCCTGCTGTCGGATTCCGACCCGGCGGCCACCGACCTGGCGCGCACCCGCGCGCTGCGGATGCCGATCTACCGCACCGCGATCAGCCTGACCAACTGGTGCCTGGGCGGCATCGTGTTCATCGCGGCCAGCTGGCCCGTGGCCGGGCATTCGGCGCCGGTGCTGGCCGTGGCCACCGGGCTGGGCGCCACCGCGACCGCCATCATCGGTTATCTGCAGTCGGAGCGCACGCTGCGGCCGGTGGCCGTGGCGGCGCTGCGCAGCGGGGCGCCGGAAAACTTCCGCGCCCCTGGGGTGATGCTGCGGCTGGTGCTGACGTGGGCGCTGGGCACCGGGGTGCCGCTGCTGGCGATCGTGCTGTCCATCGTCGCGAGCAAGTTCGCCATCCTGCAGACCTCCGCCGACCAGCTGTTCACGCCGATCCTGTTGATGGCGCTCGCCGCGCTGGTCATCGGGCTGGCCGGCACCGTGCTGGCGGCCATGTCGATCGCCGACCCGCTGCGCCAGCTGCGCTGGGCGCTCGGCGAGGTCCAGCGCGGCAACTACAACGCGCACATGCAGATCTACGACGCCAGCGAACTCGGCCTGCTGCAGGCCGGCTTCAACGACATGGTCCGCGACCTGTCCGAGCGGCAGCGGCTGCGCGACCTGTTCGGCCGCTACGTCGGCGAGGACGTCGCGCGGCGTGCCCTGGAGCGCGGCACCGAGCTGGGCGGGCAGGAACGCGACGTGGCGGTGCTGTTCGTCGACCTGGTGGGCTCGACGCAGCTGGCCTCCACGCGGCCGCCGGCCGAGGTGGTGAACCTGCTCAACGAGTTCTTCCGGGTGGTGGTGGAAACCGTTGCCCGGCACGGCGGTTTCGTCAACAAGTTCCAGGGCGACGCGGCGCTGTGCATCTTCGGTGCGCCCATCGAGCACCCGGACTCCTACGGTGCGGCGCTGGCCGCGGCCCGCGATCTGCACGACGAGCTGCTGCCGGTCCTCGGCAGCGCCGAGTTCGGCATCGGGGTCTCCGCCGGCCGCGCGATCGCCGGGCACATCGGTGCGCGGGCCCGCTTCGAGTACACCGTGATCGGCGACCCCGTCAACGAGGCCGCGCGCCTGACCGAGCTCGCCAAGCTCGAGGAGGGCCGGGTGCTGGCATCGTCGCAGGCGGTCAGCGGGGCGCTGGACTCCGAGGCGCTGTGCTGGGACGTCGGCGAGGTGGTGGAACTGCGCGGCCGCGTCGCCCCCACCCAGCTGGCCCGGCCCATCAAGCTCGCCGCGCTCAGCGAGATCCCGGACGTGTCCGCGTCCGAGTCCAGCTGAGTCCGAGTCCAGCTGAGTCCGCATCGAGCCTGCGGCGGCGGTCTCAGGCCTTCTTGGCGGTGCGCTTGGCGGCCTTCTTGGCCGGCGCCTTCTTGGTGGTCTTGCGGGCCGCCTTCTTCGCCGGTCCCCGCGCGCGGCGGTCGGCCAGCAACTCCGAGGCGCGCTCGTCGGTCACCGACATCACCTCGTCGCCCTTGCGCAGGCTGGCGTTGGTCTCACCGTCGGTGACGTAGGGGCCGAAGCGGCCGTCCTTGATCACCATCGGCTTGCCCGACACGGGGTCGGTGCCCAACTCGCGCAGCGGCGGGGCCGCGGCGGCCTGGCGGCCGCGGCGCTTGGGCTCGGCGTAGATCTTCAGCGCCTCGTCGAGGTCGATGGTGAACATCTGTTCCTCGGTGGCCAGCGACCGAGAGTCGGTGCCGCGCTTCAGGTACGGGCCGTAGCGCCCGTTCTGCGCGGTGATCTCCTCGTTGGTGTTCGGGTCGATGCCGACCACCCGCGGCAGCGACAGCAGCCGCAACGCGTCCTCGAGGGTGACGGTCTCGAGGTCCATGGTGCGCAGCAGCGAACCGGTGCGCGGCTTGGGGCCGGTGGGCTTCTTACCCTTCTTGGCCGGGCTGCCGGCGCTGCCGTCGTCGGGGTTCTCCGGCTCCGGCAGCACCTCGGTGACGTACGGGCCGAAGCGGCCGTCCTTGGCGACGATCTCGTGACCGGTCGCCGGGTCGATACCCAGCGACCGTCCCTCTTGCGGTGTGGCGAAAGCCTTTTCGGCCAGCTCGAGGGTCAACTCGTCCGGGGTCAGCTCATCCTTGAGATTGGCGCGCTGCGGCTTGAGCTCACCCGGATTGTCCGGATCGGCGATCATCCGCTCCAGGTAGGGCCCGTTGCGACCGACCCGGACGTTGACCGCGCGGCCTTCGGCGTCGTCGAACAGCTTGATGGAGTTGACCTCTCGGGCATCGATGCCCTCCAGGTTGCCGCCGACCAGCTGCTTGAGGCCGCCATCGCGGGCGACCGAGCCCTCCACACCGTGCTCGCCGCCGAAATAGAAGTTGTTGAGCCAGTTGGTCCGTCGCTCGTTACCGGCGGCGATCTCGTCGAGTTCGTCCTCCATGGCGGCGGTGAAGTCGTAGTCGACCAGCCGACCGAAATGCTGTTCCAACAAACCGATCACGGCGAACGCCACCCAGGACGGCACCAGCGCGCTGCCCTTCTTGTGGACGTAGCCGCGGTCCTGGATGGTCTTGATGATCGACGAGTAGGTCGACGGGCGGCCGATACCGAGTTCCTCGAGCGCCTTGATCAGCGAGGCCTCGGTGTAGCGGGCCGGCGGGTTGGTGGAGTGCCCGTCCGGGGTCAGCTTCTGCGCCTGGACCTGCTGGCCCTGCTTGAGATTCGGCAGGCGCCGCTCGGCGTCGTCGGCCTCGCCGCCGGCGAGTTCGTCGACCGTCTCGACGTAGGCCTTCAGGAAGCCGGGGAACGTGATGGTGCGGCCGCTGGCCGAGAAGGTCACGGTGCGGGTGCCCTCGGCGCCGGCGGCCTCGCCGGTGATCCGCAGGCTCAGCGTGGTGCCGCGGGCGTCGGCCATCTGCGAGGCCACGGTGCGCTGCCAGATCAGCTCGTAGAGCCGGAACTCGTCGGATTCGAGCTCGCGACGCACCGCGTCGGGGGTGGCGAAGGTGTCACCCGCGGGCCGGATCGCCTCGTGGGCTTCCTGGGCGTTCTTGACCTTGCGGGTGTACTGGCGGGCCGTCGGGTAGACGTACTCCTCGCCGTAGAGCTGCCGGGCCTGGTTGCGCGCAGCATTGATGGCCGACTCCGACAGCGTCGTCGAGTCGGTACGCATGTAGGTGATGTAGCCGTTTTCGTAGAGCCGCTGGGCGATGCTCATGGTGCGCTCGGAGGAGAACCGCAGCTTGCGGCCCGCTTCCTGCTGCAGGGTCGAGGTCATGAACGGCGGGTACGGCCGACGGGTGTAGGGCTTCTCCTCGACCGAGGACACCGACAGCTGCGCGCCGGCCAGCCCGTTGACCAGGGCACCGGTGGCGGCCTCGTCGAGCACCACCACCTCGGTGGGCTTCTTGACCGCGCCCACCGAGTCGAAGTCCCGGCCGGTGGCCACGCGCAGGCCGTCGACGTTGACCAGCCGGGCGTTGAACACCGGCGGGTGGGCGTTCGGATCGGACACGCTGGCGTCGAGCTCGGCCACGATGTCCCAGTACTCGGCGCTGCGGAACGCCATCCGCTCGCGTTCGCGCTGCACGATGATCCGCGTCGCGACCGACTGCACCCGGCCGGCGCTGAGCTTCGGCGCGACCTTCTTCCACAGCACGGGCGAGACCTCGTAGCCGTAGAGCCGGTCCAGGATGCGCCGGGTCTCCTGCGCGTCGACCAGATCGATGTCCAGTTCGCGCGGGCTCTCGGCGGCGGCCCGGATGGCGGGCTCGGTGATCTCGTGGAACACCATCCGCTTGACCGGGATGCGGGGCTTGAGCGTCTCGAGCAAGTGCCAGGCGATGGCCTCACCCTCGCGGTCACCGTCCGTCGCCAGGTAGAGCTCGTCGACGTCCTTGAGCAGGCCCTTGAGCTCGGTGACCGTGGCCTTCTTGTCGGGGCTGACGATGTAGAGCGGTTCGAAGTCGGCGTCCACGTTGACCCCGAGGCGGGCCCAGGGCTCGGACTTGTACTTGGCGGGTACGTCCGCGGCGGCCCGCGGCAGGTCACGGATGTGGCCGCGCGAGGACTCGACAATGTAGTTCGAGCCGAGATAGCTCGCGATTTTGCGCGCCTTGGTGGGCGACTCGACTATGACGAGTCGCCGGACGCTTCCATTGCCGTCAGCCAACTGCGGTTACGCTCCACTTCTTCATCGCATCGCAGGGCGCGATGCCTGCGAGCAACTGCCAATTTTGCATTGTGCACGCACCGAAGCAAACTGACCGGCCTCCGTTGGCGCGTCAGACCCGGGGCCATTGGGCCTGCGCCTCGGGGTCCTCGGGGGGCTCTCCCACGTTCTCTACCAGCCGCGACAGCCGTCTACGGCCGTTGATCCGCAGCGCGGGATGGCTCCCGCGGGTGCCGATCAGCGTCGGCGCGATTCCGATCCGCATCAGGGCCGAGGCCAGCGGGGAATGCGTGTCCGGGGCGTGCAGGTCCAGCCCCAGCAGGTAGCGGTCGCCGTCGGCGTAACCGGCCGCCAGGGTCCAGGCGCGCAGCTCACGTGGGCCGGGCACCCACTGGGCCGGCACCGTCTTGACCGCACCCCGGGTCCAGGCCCGGGCCAGCGGCACCAGCCGCAGGTCGACGGCCGTGCGCACCAGGGGGGTGTCCTCGTCGGTGCGGGCGACCTCGGGCTCCAGGCCGGCCTCGACGACCATCTCGGCCAGCGCGGTGGCCCGCCAGGGCCGGTCCACCACCACGGACAGTCGTGCCCCGACCACATCGGGCGAGCCGACCAGGACGATCTGGCCGGCAGTGGCGAGCAGCCCGGTGAGATCGGAGACCGCGGGCGGCACCGATTCCGCAGAGAAGAAGGAGAGCTGACTCACGTGACGACAGTAAGGCAGACAAAACGTCCCGGGCGGTAGGACCGCCCGGGACGTTTATGTCAGAGAATTCTCAGACGGCGCGAACGCCGGTGGCCTGAGGCCCCTTGGGGCTCTGGCCGACCTCGAACTCCACCCGCTGGTTTTCCTCGAGGGTCCGGAAGCCCGAACCCTGAATCTCCGTGTAGTGGACAAATACGTCAGCGGAGCCGTCCTCGGGCGCAATAAAGCCGAAGCCCTTTTCCGCGTTGAACCACTTCACAGTTCCCTGTGGCATCTTTCGATCTTTCCTTACTTTTCCTACCGGGTGCGGTGCACCACCGTTGCAGTGCACCGGGCCCGTTGTGACCGCACATCCTTCGCAGGAACCGCGATCGCAACGTTGATCCTGCGAAAGCTTTGACACCACACAGAAGCTGCGACCACCCACATCCAATCATGATCGGCGGGTTAGCGACAGTCTCGTTGCTACGAACTGGTGAACAATTGCCCCTGTGGAGACGAATTTCGGCAGTGAGCTGCTGTCCGCGGCGCTGGCCGGCACCGACGAGGGCGTCGAGCATCCGGTTCGTCACGTTGCCGAACTGCCGGCCCGCGGCGGACGGACGGATCGCTGGCCGGACTGGGCCGATGCCGACCTCGTGCGGGCCTTCACCGAGCGCGGCGTGGCCGCGCCCTGGACCCATCAGGTGCGTGCCGCCCAGCACGCCCACGACGGCCGCCACGTGGTGATCAGCACCGGGACGGCCTCGGGCAAGTCGCTGGCCTATCAGCTGCCGGTGCTGACCGCCCTGGCCGCCGACCCGCGGGCGCGCGCACTGTACCTGTCCCCGACCAAGGCCCTGGGCCACGATCAGCTGCGCGCCGCCTACGCCCTGACCGCGGCGGTCCCGGGGCTGGCCGACGTGGCGCCCACCGCCTACGACGGGGACAGCGCGACCGAGGTGCGCCGGTTCGCCCGGGAACGCTCCCGGTGGCTGTTCTCCAACCCGGACATGATCCACCTGTCGCTGCTGCGCAACCACGCGCGCTGGGCGGTGTTCCTGCGCGGGCTGCGCTACATCGTGGTTGACGAATGCCACTACTACCGCGGGGTGTTCGGCTCGAACGTCGCGATGGTGCTGCGCCGGCTGCTGCGCCTGGCCCAGCGCTACGGCGCCGCCGACGCCGCGGGCCCCACGGTGATCTTCGCCAGCGCGACGACCTCCGCCCCGGGCGAGACGGCCGCCGAGCTGATCGGACAGACCGTCGCGGAGGTCACCGAGGACACCTCGCCGCACGGCGCCCGCACCGTGGCGCTGTGGGAACCGGCGCTGCGCACCGACGTCACCGGGGAGCACGGGGCCCCGGTACGACGGGCGGCCGGCAGCGAGGCGGCCCGGGTGATGGCCGACCTGATGGCCGAGGGGGCGCGCACGCTGACGTTCGTGCGCTCGCGCCGCGGCGCCGAACTGACCGCGCTGGGGGCCCGCACCCGGCTGGCGGACATCGCGCCGCCGCTCCTCGACAAGGTCGCCTCGTACCGGGCCGGTTATCTGGCCGAGGACCGCCGCGAACTCGAGGCCGCCCTGGCCGACGGCCGACTGCTGGGCCTGGCCACCACCAACGCCCTGGAACTCGGCGTGGACATCGCCGGGCTCGACGCGGTGGTGCTGGCCGGCTTCCCGGGTACCGTGACGTCGTTCTGGCAGCAGGCCGGGCGCTCGGGCCGGCGCGGTCAGAGCGCGCTGGTGGTGCTGATCGCGCGCGACGATCCGCTGGACACCTACCTGGTCCATCATCCCGAGGCGCTGCTGGACAAGCCGATCGAGCGGGTGGTCATCGATCCCACCAACCCGTACGTGCTCGGCCCCCAATTGCTCTGCGCGGCCACCGAATTGCCGCTCGAGGACACCGAGGTGCGCGAGTGGAGCGCGGAGTCGGTGGCCGCCGAACTGGTCGACGACGGGCTGCTGCGCCGCCGCGGCGGGCGGTACTTCCCAGCGCCGGGCGTGGACCCGCATCAGGCGGTGGACATCCGCGGATCCATCGGCGGGCAGGTGTCGATCGTGGAGAGCGACACCGGGCGCCTGCTCGGTGGCGTGGGCGCCGGCCAGGCCCCCGCGCAGGTGCATCCCGGCGCGGTGTACCTGCACCAGGGCGAGACCTACCTGGTCGATTCCCTGCAACTCGACGACGGCCTGGCGTTCGTGCACGCCGAGGATCCGGGCTACACCACGTTCTCCCGCGAGCTGACCGACATCGCGGTGACCGGCCCCGGCGAGCGGGTCGAGCTGGGCGGGGTCACCCTCGGGTTCGTCCCGGTGGCGGTGTCGCACACCGTGGTGGGCTACCTGCGGCGAACCATGACCGGGGAGGTTTTGGACTTCGTCGAGCTGGAGATGCCGACCCAGACGCTGTCCACCAAGGCCGTGATGTATTCGGCGACGCCGGAGTTGTTGATCGCCAACGGTGTCGACCCGCTGCGCATACCGGGGTCGCTGCACGCCGCCGAGCACGCCGCCATCGGGTTGCTGCCGCTGGTGGCCAGCTGCGACCGCGGCGACATCGGCGGGATCTCGATGGCCGTCGGCCCGGAGAACGGCCTGCCGACGGTGTTCGTCTACGACGGGCACCCCGGCGGCGCCGGCTTCGCCGAACGCGGTTACCGGCGGGCGGCCCAGTGGCTGGGCGCCACGGCCGAGGCGATCCAGGCGTGCGAATGCCCGCACGGTTGTCCGTCGTGTGTGCAGTCGCCGAAATGCGGCAACGGGAATGATCCGCTGGACAAGGCCGGGGCGGTCGCGGTGCTGCGCACGGTACTGGCCGAACTGGGCTGACGACCGACCCCTCATACGGTCGACCTCCCAGGGGGCCGGGTTAGGGCTGAAAGTACCCCCGGATTCGCGCGGCGCGCAACCGGATTGAGCGCAACGGGCAAACCGTTCGACCTGACAGGTGCCCACCCGACCGGGGCTTTCGCGCCGACCAGCAAACACCAGTTTGGCACGGGTAATAGAATCGGCACTCATGAGCCGCGACTGGCTGCTGCTGGAGACCCTCGGCGGGGAGCCCGTCGTCGTCGCCGACGGAGCGCGGGCGCAGAAGCTGGTGCCCGTCAGCACGTTCCTGCGCCGCAGCCCGCACCTGTCGGCGATCCAGACCGCCGTCGCCGAGACCGTCAACACCGCGACCAGCCTGGTCAGCATCACCCCGAAGGGCAATCGGGTGATCCGGACCGAACCGGTGCGGATGACCGACGGCACCGTGCACGGGGTGCACGTGTGGGTCGGCGCCGCGGCCGCCGAACCCCCCGCCCGCGTCATGCCGGGCCCGCTGCTGTGGAACCTGACCACCGGCATCGCCACCGATACTCCACAGTCACTCCGCAACAGCGGGCTAAATCCCGATACCGGGGTCGCCGCCAACCGGGCGTTCACCGACGACATCACGGCCCGCAACATGAGCAGCCGGGAGAGCGAGGTGCTGGCCAGGGCCGCCGAGGCCGAACCCGGCACCACCTACTGCGCCACCTGGAAGGTCGACGACTGGCGCGGCGAGCCGATCGCCGTCGGTTTCGTCACCCGAGTGGGCCTGGAACCGGCCGGCGGCGGCCGCGAGCACGTGATCGCGCGCGCCATGAACTGGCGCAGCCAGTCGGGTTAGACCTACTGCTTAGCCTGGATGCACCGATTGGGTAGCGGTCTGGGGTGGGTCGTAACGGCGAAATGCCCTGTCGTGGTGGGAGAATGAGATTTCTTGAGGATCTTATTCAGCCACTACGAAGGGCATCTCGTAGAT
>Ga0265293_10005093_pt1 | contig 22379 bp, 22 predicted proteins | sample Munlanlewell138R_FD_192505 | JGI IMG/M metagenome (GOLD analysis project Ga0265293, IMG submission 192505) | Leachate microbial communities from a municipal landfill in Southern Ontario, Canada - Leachate well 138R | ecosystem: Engineered > Solid waste > Landfill > Unclassified | place: Canada... | reverse complement strand
TAGCTAAAACTAAAAGATAAAACTAAGACAACACAAAACATTTTCTAAGTAAGGGTCAAAGTAATTCTTTGTAAAGCAATACTTTGACCCCTCTTTTAAGCTTTGCTAAGTGAAAACTCAGGATAGGAAAACCAATGGTCAAGAAAAAATCACTTTATTATTTTATTTATTTTTTGCTAACGGATTTTTGTAAAGTTTAATAACTTCGTTTAAAGTTATTTGAGAGTCTATGTCAAGTCTACGTTTATCAATAAATTCTTTAATAAATCTATCAGCGTCACTTTTTCTGGAAAACCCAGTAGACATTCTAAGCCTTTTACCGTTTTTGTCGGTATACCGAAAGTGAAAAATTTTGCCTACAGTGTATGGTGTGGGATAGTTGTTGTTCATGCGACCTCCTAGTCATCAGACCACGATAAGACCACAAAATTAGAGTTTGGGGCTCATCACACCACTAGAAGAATTTACAATTGTTTCCCTTGTAGCAAATTAGCTCTAAGCGACTGAGGGGAGTCGAACCCCCGTCACGAGCTTGGGAAGCTCGGGTAATAGCCGTTATACGACAGTCGCTGGATTCGACAATCATAGCCAAAAGGGCTTTGGTAATCAAGTAATCAAGGCTGTTTTATTTGACACAGAAACAGACAAAATTTTGCCTCCAACCTTGATTTTAAAATTTAAAAAGCCATTCGGTATGGATTTTGGGGGGGTAAAGCTAGAGCCTTAGCTAATGGCTAGCTGACAATTTCTCTCAGATTATAATCTAAACTGCGATATTTTTTGATGTTTACAAATTAAGATGACAATTAAATGTTTTGAGAAGTTAGTCTATTTCAATTGGCGGTATTCCTACTTTTCTTCTATTAAGACTTTACTGCTCCCATCGTAAGCCCAGAAACCATATATTTTTGAACAAGAAGAGAGAAAATTAAGACTGGAATGGTGACTACAGTCCCGACTGCTGCTATTTGCCCCCACAAAGTCCCTCTTGGTGTTAATAGTCCCGGAATTGCTACAGGTATTGTCTTAGTAGTTCTTCCTGTTAAAATCAGTGCCATTAAAAACTCATTCCATGAATTTACTGCACAAAAAACTGTGGTTGCCGCAATTCCACTTTTGGCTAATCGTAAATCAATTTTCAAAAATGTCTCAAACCATGAATATCCATCAATACGTGCTGCTTCATCTATTTCTTTTGGAATTGAATCAAAGAAACCCTTCATCATCCATATTACAAATGGCAAATTAAAGGCGGTGTGCGCAATAATAATACCCAAATAAGTATCTAAAATGTTCAGTCTCGACATTATTAGGTATAGAGGCAATGCTAATACAACGAAAGGTGTAAATTTTGTTCCTAATAAATAATTCAGTAATATTGAGTCATGTTTTGTAGGAAATCTTGAAAAGGCAAATGCTGACGGCAGGCCAAGCCCCATACTGATTCCTACGGCTGCTACCATTATTATTATGCTATTCCATAAGTTTTTTATCAAACCTTTAGTTATAAATACGTCAAAATAGTTTTGTAACGTTAAAGTAGAAATAATTTTAGGTGGCATCGCAAACGCATCAACTCGATGTTTAAACGAAGTCAAAATTAGCCAAAAATATGGCATAAGTGTTATTACAATAAACCCTATTAAAAACAAATAAAGAGTTGCATATTTTAATGGTTTTTTATCTTTCATTATCTATAAATCCTTATTCATCATGAACTTCTGATAAATTCTTCCTAGAATTAATAACAATACAAACAAAACTACACACAAAGCTGAAGCATAACTAAATTTAAATGAACTAAAAGCTTGCCTATATGTGTATAGGTCGATAACTTCAGTTGCATTTCCTGGACCTCCGCCTGAATATATATACGGCTTATCAAACTCTTTAAGTGCTTCCATTGCTCTTAAAAGTACACTAACACTTATAATTGGCTTTAACAGAGGCATCGTAATTTTCCAAAACTTTTGCCACCCATTACAACCATCAATATCAGCTGCTTCAAAATATTCTCCTTCTATTGATTGAAGACCGGCTAAAAAAATTAAAGTCATATACGGTGCCCATTGCCACACGTCCATAATTATCAGAGTTACTAAAGCCTTTACCGGTTTGTCTAGCAAAACTATGGGAAGAGGTAATTTAAACTTAGTAACTAAATGTGTGTATAAACCAAATTGTGGATTTGTAAAAAAACTGAATATTAATCCAATAACTAGAGGAGCTATCAGCATGGGAACAAGAATCATTGAGGAGAACATCCTTCTGAGAAAAGGTATCTGATGTAAAATCAATGAAAGAATTATGCCTACAACCATCTCTAAAGATACAGATGAAATTACATAAATTAGTGTTATTCCTAGCGATTTATAAAAACCAGGATCGGTGAAAAGAACCTTATAATTTTTAAGGCCAATAAAGATATTCAAACTGCCAGGTTTTGATAGTTGATAATCAAACAAACTAAGCCTAAAAGTATATGCAAGAGGAATTAGCGTTACAATTGATAAGACAAAGAATGCCGCAAAGTGAAAGTTAAAAGCTAGCTTTCTGTAATCTAATAATTTTCTAGTCTTCATACAACCACTACCCTTATTTGAGCTGTTGCAATAGGGTTGTTGCAACAGCTCAAAAGACATTTATTGGTAAAGCACTGGAAGCACATCTTGAAGAATTGGAATAAAAGCACTATTGACACTTGCTAAAGCTGCTTTGGGGGACTTTTCCTTTGCTATTGCTTTAGAAAGCTCTAATTGCATAACTTCACACATATTATTCCACTCAGGAATCCTTGGCCGCGAGCTACAAATATCGTAAGCATCTTTGCTGGCTTCCCAGTAAGGAATTGAGGCAAACTCTGGGTCATTGTATGTTGAAGTCAGACAGGGAAAAATACCTTGCCTTGCCAATTCGCTTTGAACTTTTGGTGTATTGTACCACTCCAAAAATAGCCAGGCTGCTTCTGCATTTTTAGAGTCTGAAGGTATGTAGAATCCCCATCCACCGAAGTGAGATACTGGCATTGCTTCTGCAGGTATTTGACCATATCCCATTTTCCCAGCAACATTTGATTCATTTTCATCTTCAATTGAAGGGGCACAATCATTAAACAATATTGCCATAGCTACAATGCCTTGCTGAATCTCTGTTGTCTGTTCGTCCCAAGTCTTTGAGGTAACACCAGGAGGTGCATATTTTGCTAAATCAACATAATATGAAAGCGCAGCTTCATTCTCTTTAGAGTCAATTACAAGGTTTCCTTTCTCATCAAAAATTGCTCCGCCAAAGGACCACATATAGTTCATCCACTCAAATACCATTGCTGGATGTCTTTTACCAGACATTGACACTCCATAGAAATCTTGTGTCAGCTTAACTCCAGCAAGATTTTCACCCCTTTTTCTGGTAAAGAATTCTGCCATATCTTTATACTCTTTCCAGGTAGCTGGTATTTCCAACTCGTAGCCATATTTTGATTTAAAGTTCTTTTTTTCTATCTCATTTTCAAATACATCTTTTCTATAACCAAAGAACATAGTACAAGGGTTTGCTGGAGTTCCATAGAGTTTTCCTTTCCATTCTCCACAAGCGTCCCATAATTTTTTCACAAAATCATTTTTGTCAAATCCAGGGACGAGACCAACTTTAGGGCTGTTTAAAAAAGGTTCAATAGATTGTATGTAACCATTTTCTACCATATTCCCTAAAAACTCGTAGGGAGCACTAATAACATCATACATGCCTTGACCACTGGCGAAAGCTAAGGTTTCCTTTTGTACAACGTCATCGTAAGGAGCTGTTTCCAAATCAACTTTTATTCCTGTCATTTTCTCAAAATCGGGCAATAAGGTCTTAAGCGAGTCAGTAGGTGCACTTTGTTCAGCAATCATGTGCAAAGTTACTCCCGAAAACTGTTTTAAGGGGTCTGATACATCATCCTTAACCTTTTTTTCTCCAGCCCCTCCTGCGTACAAGCTCATAGATAAAATAGTAACAAATAAGATGAGCATAAAAAACTTTTTCATAATACTTCCTCCTTAATTATGAAAATTCCTCAATTAAATACATGTATATCCACCATCTATAATAAAATCGGCTCCAGTAGTAAAAGAACTTGTGTCGCCGGCCAAATATACTGCTATTGATTGCAAATCTTCAGGTTTCCCCATCCTTTTTAAAGGAGTAAGCTCTAACCATTTATCAATTAAGGGTGTGAGATTTTTATTATTCATTGTCATTTCGGTAGCCATATAACCGGGACTAATGCTATTTACTCTAATCCCGTGAGGAGCCCACTCAACAGCCATGTTTTTAGCCATTTTTATAACACCTGCTTTTGAAACAGCATATGAGCATTCTGTCTGTGGTATATTTACAATATGTCCTGACATTGAGGCTGTCAGGATTATTGAGCCATGTCCTTGTTCAATCATAACCTTTCCGGCAGCTTGGGCACATAAGAAAGTACCATTTAAATTGACCTCAATTACTTCTTTCCATTCATCATAAGAGTCTTCTTCAACACGATTTTCTTTTCCTATTCCAGCATTACAAAAAGCAACATCAATTTTCCCATACTCAGAAAGCATTTTTTCAACCATTAGATTAACTTCATGTGGTTTTGAAATATCTACTCCGATTGCTGTCATTTTCTTGTTAGATATCTTGCTTAACTCTTTTGCTGCTTCCTTTGCACTGTTTAAATCAAGATCAGCAATCATTATACTTGCACCAGCTTCTGCTAATGCTGTTGCCATTGCGTATCCCAAACCTCTAGCCCCGCCAGTAACAAATACAGACTTACCGTCTAATCTCATTTTTTCTAAAATACCCATTTGTTAATCCTCTTACTCTCCGATTACCGTAACCCAAATTGTTCTTTCTCTTTCCCTTGTTTGATCCATATCCGAGAAATAAATTACTCCAAATTCACCTAAAAGAACTTCTTCTTCTTTTACCGGTACTGTTACACTTCTACCAACTAGTACACTCCTAAGATGACCATCAGTATTTAGAAGCCATTCACTTTTTTCATTTCTCCATTCTTTTGCATGCTGCATATGTATAGGGCCTGGATGCAAATATTGCCCCTCATATTCACACGTTGGAATAATTTTAGATAAAACGTTAATCATGTCTTGCAATATTAGGGGTGTTTCATTCCAATAAGTTATATCCTCACTGTCCTCTTGAATAAAAACTGAACAAGATGTGTGTTGGGTGTAAACTAAAACTATTCCATTGCTCACTTTTGAGGACTTAACTATGTTTTTTACCCTAGGAGTAATATCTTCAAAGGTAACACGAACGCCAGTTTGAGCTTTTATGCTCTCATGATAAATTGTCATTAACTTCTTACCTCACCATTACTTCTTTCTTCCCAAGCTTTTACCAAGCTAATAATCATTTTCTCTAACATTTCTTTAGGGTTTTCAGCTTTCACAACACCACTGGTAGTCCCTGTAGCATCAGCTCCTGCTTTAATTATGTTATAGACAGCTAAATCATTGATTATTCCACCACTGTGCATTACTAAAATCTTTGGGTTTATTGAAAAAACAGAACTATTAATATTTTTTATTTCTGAGCTGTCATAAATAAATCTTGTTGCTTTGCCAATCGTAGATGGTGATTCTGCTAAAATGATATCTGGCATTAAATTTGCGATAGCTAAACTCTCTAAAAAATTACCTGCACAAACTGCGGTAGCCAGTCCAACCTCTTCAGCCCTTTGGATTGTATTTGACAGAACTTCAAGAGTTAATGGCTTTTCTATGTGGTTTAACAAAGTTCCATGCGCTCCAACGTCTTTTAATGCTTCAGGCAAAACAGCACCAATCCCTCTTCCCGGACGAACTGCATCCATGTGTTGAGCGAAAACTTTTAGACGTTTAGTATTTTTTACAATTGGATAAATATCAAAATATTGAGCTGAGAAAATTATATCTAAGTTATATTTTTCACAAAGTTCATCAGCAAACAGAGCCAAATCAAGAGCCCTTTTCCCGTACAGAAATACCTTAGGGCCAAATTCAAAGAATGGTTTTGAAAGAGAAAAATTTTTCAACATTTATTTAATCCACTTTTTCAAAAACGATGCGGTTTGAGTTAAAAGTCTCCCTTTGTCTCCCAATACAGCACATTCAATAGAGCAAAATCGATTGTATCCAACCTCTTTCAACGCTCTAAAATTTTTTCCCCAATCTATTGTCCCTTGGCCAGGTAACAACCTATTGTTGTCACCAAGATGAACGTGCTTAAGTAATAGATTGGTATTTTTAATAGCCTCAACCATATTGTCTTCTTCAATTGACATATGAAAGAAATCTATCAAGATTCCTGCATGAGAAAAATTTGCTTTTTTCACAATTTCGCAACAGTGCTCAACCTTGTTTAAATACGGGCTCTCATATCTATTTAAGTTCTCCAAAAGCATAAAACCTTCACTATTTTCTAAAGGGGAGCTTATTTCTCTAAACATATTTAAAAATTCTTCCTCATCCTCTGAAGACATTTTCTTATAGGGATCATATAAAGGAAGCGGATTTTGCGGTGAACAAGAATACTCTAGTTCTGTAATTGCCCCTATTCTAGCACTCACCCTAGAGGCTTCTTTATACATTTGACGGGCTCTTTTCCGTAAATCCAAATCTGGGGACATGAGATTTCCATAAATTTCATCCATAAACACAAATTCACAGGGGACAACACCAGTATTTTCATGAAGCCTTATAACCTCATCATATTTTTCTTCATCCCACTTTGAGTATTCAACAAAAAGTGATATTCCGTCATATCCATAGTCCCTAAGCAACAACGCCTTTTCAGTAATACTCAAAGAATCTGGCAATAATAAATTTGAGCATGCTAGTTTCATTGTTCCCTTCCTTATTAAATTTCAAACGTTGTAATTTTACATTAGCACAATTTTTCTAATTGTCAACTAAAAAATAAATCAATTTTCGATTTGTATCTTATTTTATTTTAAATAGTTAATTATTTACAACAAATATTAATCCTTTTAAGATTATCTAAAATAACTATTAATTGACAACGTTGTATTCATGTATTATCATTTACAGCATAAAATATTTGGTAAAACTATGGAAAATACAAGAAGAGTAACTTTAAAAACAATAGCAAAAGAGTTAGGAATTTCATTCTCTACTGTTTCAAAAGCAATGAATGATAATCCTCACATAAAAAAAGAAACAAAAGAATTAATTAGACAAAAAGCCCATGAATTGGGATACTCCCCAAATACAAGTGCTAGAAACCTGAGGACTAATAAGAGCCATTCAATATCAATAATTTTTAATGACTTAGCCAACCCTATTTTAACAAGTATTTTTGACCATATAGCAACAGAAATGGCTAAACAAAATTATAGTACAATGGTTTGTGACAGCAAATTTGATCCTTTTTTAGAAAGAAAACACATCGTTAAAGCAATTGCAAATGGTTCAGATATTATTTTCTTAGAACCTACATCATTGAGTAAAAAAAACTTTAACCTTTTAAACAATTGGGTAGACCGAGTTGTATTATTTGGCTCATCTCATCCTGATATTGAAACTAGCAAAATAACCATAAACTATTTCCATGGAGGATATCTTTCTGCAAAAGAAATATTGGAAAAAGGACATAGTGACGCATATACATTTACAACTACAACGGATTTTCCCCCAAGCTTTGAATTTGTGAGTGGAATAAAAAAAGCCTTTAATGAATATGGATTAAATTATGATTCTTCTAAAATAATAGAAATGGAGTCTTCTATAGACGATGGTTTCAAATATGCCTGCAAGATATTAGAAGACCGCAAGCATAATGGGAAATCACATGTTAGCTTTATCACTTTTTGTGATATTCAAGCAATAGGAATATATAAAGCTGCTGATTATTTTCGCCTTAATATTCCTAATGATATTAGTGTAATTGGTCATGATGATTATCCTTTCTCGCCCTACGTAGCACCAAAACTAACCACTATAAATTTACCTGTAAATAGAATTGCAAATAATAGTATAGCTGCAGTTAAATCAATTTTAGAAAGTAAAAACCAAAGATTAATATTTAATATTGAACCTACTATTGTTGTTAGAGAGTCAGTAAAAAATCTTTGGGAAGAAAACTAATTGGGAGAACCTAAATGGCAATAATTTCAGTGGATTTAGGAACTACTAATACAAAATCAACTCTTTACGACAGTCACTTCAATACAATTATACAAAATAGCTTGCCTGTCACTTATTTGCAATCTGACACCTTTACTGAATTAGATGTAGATAAATATTTCTCTGAGATTGTAGAATTAATCAATTATTGTTCGTCTAATTCAAATTTAAACGAAGAAATCGAACAAATAGTTTTTACTGGCCAGGCAGAAACTTTGGTTATTATCGATAAAAATGGAAATCCTATGGGATCAGCAATCTCTTGGCTTGATCAGCGTTCACAAAAAGAGTGTGATGAACTAAACGAGCATTACAAAGAAACCTGTTATGAAGTTACCGGTAATCCTGTATTTATACCAACATGGCCTATTACAAAAATGTTGTGGTTGAAACAAAATAACTTCCATGTATTTTCAAATGCACATAAATTCCTTCTACTTAAATCTTATATAGTTTATAAATTTACCGGCACATTTGCTGTAGACAATACAATAGCAGGTTTCTCTTGCTTTTACGATTATAAAAATAATTGCTGGTGGGATGATGTAATTAATTATGTGGGGACGGATATAAGTAAATTAGCGAATATCGTTGAACCTAATACCATAATTGGCTCTATCCTCCCAAAATATTCAAAGCTTTGTAATTTAAGCAATAATGTAAAAATCAATATTGGATTATTGGATCATTTTGCAGGAATGATTGGTACCGGTAATATTGAAAAAGGAACTATTAGTGAATCAGCTGGAACTGTTTTATCTTTAGCTACACTTGTAGATAATCCTCTACCCATCGGAAGCAATATTCCAATATATCGTGGTCCTTTTGTAAATTCATTTGTTTTATTGCCTGTTTGTGAAAGTGGAGGTATTTGTTTGGAATGGTTTAAAAATAATTTTATAAAAGAAATGAATTTCAAACAGATCGATGAGTCCATCATAAACAAAAAATTAGACAAAACTGAGGGAAATACACCTATTTTCCTTCCACATATAGCTGGAATTAATGCCCCTCAATTTAATAAAAAAGCTAAAGGTGTCTTCTTTGGTTTTGACTTATTAAACGATGAGCTTGATTTTGCCCTTTGTGTAATGCAAGGAGTTGCTTATATGCTAAAAGATAACATTGAGTTTTTAGAAAATAAAGGAATTCCAATTAACTCAATAATCACTACAGGGGGAGGAGCTAAATCTAAATTATGGAATCAAATAAAAAGTGACATTACGCAAAAAGAAATTACAGTCCCTTCAAACGAAGAAGCACCTAGTTTAGGTGCTGCTATTTTAGCATCAATGCATAATTCTGATAATGTTACTTTAGAAGACAAAATATTAAAGGTAGTTGCAATAAAAGAAAAGTTTTTACCCAAAGAGAAAACAAAGAATAAGAATAAATATGAATTATATAAAAAATTATATGAAGCAATTCTTCCTATTTATGACCTTACTGAATAAGTAAAAAAAGAATTGTATGTAGGCTATATTTTACTTGTTTATCAGTAATTCCAATTATCGGTTTACATTTTTTAGCTTTTATAAAATAAAAAGGGGGAATAAACGAGGACAAAGAGTTATTTAAGGGAATATAGGAAACACCTGAAAATGGTATATAGAAGTTTTAAAAACAGGAAATCTTAGTTTTGAACAAATGACGAAACAACTTATCAAGAATACTTATTAAGCGGGCTTTGTTGAACTAAATAAAAGTAAACAATTAATATTAAAAAAATTACAAAAACTGATACGATAGCTTGTTGTACTTCTACAAAGATATTACGAAAATTTTTTGTGACCCAAAATAGTTGAAACAGTAGTTAGAGATAAAAATAAAAAGTGTTAGAAATTGTAAATAAAGAGCCAAAAAGGAAATAAAGAAACTTTTTCCTTTACTGTGAGAAAGCTTTCAGTTTTATTTGACACCGCAAATCACTATAGGCTAAACTTTGGTTTATAAAAGAAATGGGGGGCTTATGGCTACGGTAGAGTTAAAAAATATTACTAAAGTGTATGACGGTAATGTTAAAGCCGTCGATAACATAAATGTTGAGATACAAGACCGGGAGTTTGTTGTTCTGGTCGGGCCTTCGGGCTGTGGTAAATCTACAACGCTGAGAATGGTCGCAGGTTTAGAAGAGATTACCGACGGCAAGCTTTACATCGATAACAAACTGGTTAACGATGTCCCACCCAAAGACCGTGACATTGCGATGGTTTTCCAAAACTATGCCTTATATCCCCATATGAGTGTCTACGACAATATGGCTTTTGGCCTTAAAATTAGAAAATTTCCAAAAGAAGAGATAGACCAAAGGGTCCGTGAAGCCGCAAAAATTTTAGATATCGAGCAACTGTTAGAGCGAAAACCTAAAGCACTTTCCGGTGGTCAACGCCAAAGGGTAGCTGTCGGTAGGGCAATTGTACGTAAACCTAAAGTATTTTTGTTTGATGAACCCCTCTCCAACTTAGATGCAAAGCTGAGAGTCCAAATGAGAGCGGAAATTTCTTCACTCCACAACAGGCTCAAAGCCACAATGATTTATGTCACCCACGACCAAGTCGAAGCTTTAACTATGGCCGATAAAATTGTTGTCATGAAAGACGGGGTGATTTATCAAATAGGGGGACCGTTAGAGCTGTACAACAACCCGGCAAACAAATTTGTCGCCGGTTTTATCGGTTCGCCGCCGATGAACTTTATCAATGTCGATATTGTAAAAGAGGCAGATGATGTTTATGCAGATGAGGGCTCTTTTAAAATAAAGCTTAACGAAAACCAAAAAACTATTTTGCAAAACTATTTCGGTCAAAAAGTGACTCTCGGTATAAGACCGGAAGATGTAAAGTATTCCGACAATCCGATTGGAGGAGAAACAATTAACGGAGAGGTTACCGTTGTTGAACCATTAGGCAGCGAAACTCATTTGTATCTGGCAACAGGGAAACACCAATTCATAGCAAAAGTCGAGCCAAATATCGAGTTAAAAATTGAACAAAAAGTGAGTCTGATTCCCGATTTAAAGAAACTTAAATTCTTTGATATCAAAAGTGAAGAAGCTATAAAATAGTTATTTATTAAACACAATTAAAAAGGGCTGTTTCAAAATCTTGAGACAGCCCTTTTTTGTTATAGTTACACCTCTAATTCTTATAAACCTTACGCTCGTTGTAAGTTGTATGCAGCAAGTGGTGAGCTTTGTCACTTAGAGGAGCACCAAGGTACTCTTCATAAATTTGTTGAATCTCAGGGTTCTGGTGAGAACAGCGGACAGTGCTTCTTTCATCGTCTGTATAGAGGCCTGCAATCCTCATAGCTCTGACTTCATCGGTACTGGCGTAAGGCTGCCCTCCTCCCGAGACACACCCGCCGCGACAGGCCATTACTTCAATAAAGTGATAAGGAGGTTCTTCTCCTTTTTCTCTGGCTTCCCTTACCTCTTCTAAAAGTGTACTTACATTGGCCATACCGTGAGCTACAGCAACTTTAAGCTTGGTTCCTTTAACGTCGACAACTCCGCTTCTGACACCGTCCATGCCTCTGACGGCTTCAATGTTGACATCCTTTAAATCTTCGCCTGTCATTAGATTGTAAGCGGTTCGGATAGCGGCTTCCATAACTCCGCCGGTATTACCAAAGATTGTTCCGGCTCCGGCATACATTCCAATGGGACTGTCGGCCTCTTCGTCTTCCAATTTAGTAAAATCGATTCCGGAAGCTTTAATTAAGCGACCAAATTCTCTTGTTGTTAAGACCAAATCGACATCGGCATACCCTGAAGCATACATATTATCGTCTCTTGATATTTCAAACTTCTTTGCGGTACACGGCATAATCGCTACCGAATAGATGTTGGCTGGGTCAATTTTTGCATTTTCGGCATAGTAGGTTTTTGTAATTGCCCCCTGCATCATCATCGGGCTTTTTGCCGAAGAGAAGTTGGGAATCATATCGGGATAGTATTTCTCCATGTAGTCGGTCCAAGCCGGACAGCAACTTGTAATTTGAGGGATTGCTCCGTCGCCGGTTGTTAACCTTCTGACTAGCTCACTGCCCTCTTCCATTATGGTCAAATCGGCGCTGAAGTTTGTGTCAAAAACAGTATCGACACCGAGGCGCCTTAAGGCAGAATAAATTTTGCCGGTTGTAATTGTCCCGGCAGGAAGGTTAAACATCTCACCAACTGCGACTCTGACTGCCGGTGCAATTTGGACAACCACGTGTTTTTCGGGATTACTGATTGCATTGACAAGGTCTTGAGTCTCATCTTTTTCAAAGATAGCTCCGACCGGGCAGTGGGCAGAACATTGTCCGCACTTGATACAGGGACTGTCATTAAGAGGTAAGCCCGCTACGGGACTCATCAATGTTTGATCTCCCCGACCGATAAATTCAAGGGCGTAAACTCCCTGCATCTGCTGACAAACCTGAACACAGCGACCGCACTTGATACATTTTCTTGGATCTAAGACCAATGATGTTGTCGAGTGATCCTGTGGTAAATCGGTCAGTCTAATCTCGTAAGGCTGCTCTCTGACTCCAAACTCGGCGGCAAAACGCTGCAATTCACAACAACCGTTTCTTGCGCAGGTCAGACACTCGTTGGGGTGATTGCTCATTATCATCTCAATGACGGTCTTCCTGATTTGGTACAATTCAGCATCGTGGGTGATGATGCTTAAATTCTCCTGAACAGGAGCTGCACATGCCCTTAACAGTTTTGGCGACTTTTCTTGTTTTACCACACATAAGCCACATGCTGCCCATGCCGGCAAATCCGGGTGATAACATAAAGTTGGAATATTTACATGAACTTTTTTAGCTGCTGCAAGGATGTTAGCTCCAGCTTCTATCTCAACCGGCATCCCATTTATCTTCATATGAACGGTACTCACACTTATCCTCCTCAACCACTGAAACCCTAACGAATTTCAATAGCTCCAAATTTACAAGTCTCAAAACAGACACCACATTTAATACAGGCAGCTTGATTGATAACATGAACTTCACGTCTTTCACCTGAGATTGCTGCAGTAGGACATTTACGGGCACATGCGGTACATCCGATACACTTATCTTCGATAATGTAGTAACTGATTAAGCTCTTACACTTACCTGAAGGACACTTTTTATCGATAACGTGGGCTAGATACTCATCTTTAAAGTAGTGCAAAGATGAGAGAATCGGGTTGGGGGCTGTTTGTCCCAGTGCACACAAAGAGGCTTTTTTCATTGCCTCACCGATTTCAACCATCTGATCCAAATCGGCTAGTGTGCCGGTTCCTTTAGTCACCTTCTCTAAAAGATTGGCTAAAGAACGCCCTCCGATTCTGCACGGTGCACACTTTCCGCAAGACTCATCAACCGTAAAATTCAAATAGAATTTGGCTACATCAACGATACAATCGTCTTCGTCCATAACAATCATTCCGCCGGAACCCATCATTGAACCAAGTTTTGTCAATGAACCAAAATCTATCGGGGTATCTAAAAACTCTTTTGTTATAACCCCCCCGGAAGGACCGCCGGTTTGAACAGCTTTAAACTCTTTATTGTTGGCTATCCCCCCGCCGATGTCGTAGATTATCTCTCTGAGTGTTGTTCCCATAGGAACTTCAACAAGCCCCGAGTTTCTGATTTTTCCAGTTAAGGCAAAAACTTTGGTTCCGTGGCTGTCGGCTGTCCCGATTTGGCTGAACCAAGAACCACCTTTAAGGATAATTACGGGGATATTTGCCCAAGTCTCAACGTTGTTGATAACAGTCGGTTTACCCCAAAGTCCTTTAACCGCTGGAAACGGAGGCCTTGGAACAGGCATTCCCCTTCCGCCCTGTATTGAAGCCAGTAAGGCAGTCTCTTCTCCGCAGACAAAAGCACCGGCTCCCAATCTTATTTCAATGTCAAAATTAAATCCGCTGCCTAAGATGTCATTTCCGAGAAGTCCGTACTCCTTTGCCTGAGCCATTGCAATCTCAAGACGCCTGATGGCTAAAGGATATTCAGCTCTGATGTAGATATAACCTTTATCGGCACCAACGGTTTTACCGGCAATTGCCATTGCCTCTAAAATTGAGTGGGGGTCTCCTTCTAAGGTTGAACGGTCCATATAAGCACCGGGGTCCCCCTCATCTGCATTTACTACAATATATTTTTGTCCATCTTTGGCCTGTCGGGTGAAATTCCATTTCATCCAAGTCGGGAATCCCGCCCCGCCTCGGCCTCTCAGATTAGCGATTTTTAATTCATTAATTACATCGTCGCTACTCATCTCAAAGAGAACCTTTTCTAAGGCAACATACCCTTCGCGGGCAATGTACTCATCAATATTCTCCGGATCAATAAATCCGCAGTTTCTTAAGACAATCCTAAACTGTTTTTGGTAGAATTCGATGTCTTCAACTTTTGCGTGTTTGCGGCTCCCTTCTTTGGCATAGAGGAGTCGTTTAACTTCTCTCCCTTTTATTACGTGCTCGGCAATAAGTTCTTTAGCATCCTCGGGTTGAACCTGAACGTAGAAGGAATCTTCTGGTAAGATTTTGACAATCGGACCTTGCTCACAAAACCCAAAACACCCGGTCTTAACTATTTGGACGTCATCACTGACACCCTGAGCTTTGCTCTCACTGATTAAGGCTTCGTAAATATCGTTTGCTTTACTCGATTCACAGGCTGTTCCACCGCAAACCAAAATATAGTTCTTCAGTGCCATTATTTGCCTCCATCTTTAATGATATCTGCAGAGGGGCGGTCAAACACGTGATCAGAGACCATCTTCTTCTTCATTATATGATCTTCCACAATAAGCCTAGCTACTGTGGCATCCACTTTACCATAAATCACCGGAGGCATATCGGGAGCGATGATTTCCACTGTAGGTTCCACATAACAGAGTCCCATACACCCGGTTTGGGTTACAGCAACGTTATCGAGTTTCCGGGCATCCAACTCTTCCATAAAAGCATCAAATACCCCTTTGGCACCCGCAGCAATTCCACAGGTTCCCATCCCGATAATTATTTGGAAATCTTTTCCGGCAATGTCGCGCTTTCTAAGATCCGATTTTTTAGAGTCTCTGAGCTTTCGCAACTCCTCCAATGTCATTTTTGCCATCCTTGCCTCCTTATTTCATCCAAAGCAGCCTCCTGAGACTGCACGTAACTTTTTAATAATTTTAAATTTCCAATTGTGGAAAAATCTTCTAAAAGTTCTAAAAGTTCCAATCTGTCTAATTGGTACTCCTCTTTATTTTCATCCAGAAGCAAGCTTCTGTTTATGACCATCTGATACCCCTCTTTAAAAGAGAGCAGAGCAACAAAGGTTGAAACGAAATCACCTATGGGGGGGCAGTCTATGTGGTTTTTAATAAACCTAAAGAAAACTGTTGTCCCTTTGCCCAACTCGGACTCAAGGGAGAACCGACCGCCGACAGCCTCAACTGCCTGAATCAGAAAGGGAATTCCCAATCCCACTTTACGGCTTTTGTGTTTGACCCCATCTGTATAAAACGGGTCACTCACCTTTTTTTTAACCTCTTCACTCATCCCCTTACCGTCATCTTTTACGGTAAAGTCTATTAAAAACCTCTCCTCCCTAATCGTGAGGCAAATGTTTTTTGAATCTGCCTCTATTGCATTATGTCCAATATCCAAAAGGAAATCACACAAAGATGCGTGCATAATCCTTTTAGCTAAACTTAGAAATTATTCCGGGGAGCTGGTCTTTTGTAACTTTACCAAAAACCTCACCCCCAACTGTCACAACCGGAGCCAAGCCGCAACAACCGACACACCGAACTCCCTCAAGGGAGAACCTTCCGTCTTCTGTAACTCCGCCAACCTTTATCCCCAATAAGTCTGTCAACTCATCGGCAAGAGACTCTGCTCCTTTAAGATAACATGCAGTTCCTAGACAAACTTGGAAATTGTGTTCGCCGGGTTTAGTTGTTTTGAAGAAGTGATAGAAGGTAAGAACACCATATATAGTGGCCAGTGGGATTTCCAAAAGTTCGGCAACCTTATCAGCCGACTGACGGGAGACATACCCAAACTCTTCTTGGACTTTGTGTAATACCATGATTAAGTTACCGGGCTTCTCTTTCCAATCATCAATAAATGCGATAAGGGGTTTTGAAAATACATTATCTTCTTTCATGACAGCCTTTAACCTCCGATTTCAGTATTCAATTATCTATTATTATACTACACAGAAATCTAAATAATTACAATATATATTTGTTTATCGAATGGTTATTTTTATAACTACATCACTTTATTAATTAAATATTGCAAATTACTGCATTTTATTATAATATTTTTCACATAAATAAGGATTTTTGGTATGAATAGTGAGATGCTGGGGCGAATAACGCTCTACTACCGGATTCTAAATAGACTCAGAGCCTTGGGTCTGGAAAAGGTTTTTGCTCACAACTTAGCCGACGGTGCCGGTGTTTCAGCTGCGATAGTCCGCAAAGATTTCTCTATTTTGGAAATTTACGGTCAGAAAAGGGGTGGCTATGAGATAGAGGCTCTTTTAAAAAGTTTAGCTGAAATTCTTGGCAAAAGTGACAGTTTACAGAATGTCATCATCGTTGGATGCGGACGGATTGGAAAAGCTTTGATGCACTACACCGGCTTTGAAAATGACGGAATAAGAATAGTTGCCGGTTTTGATTCAAATCCTCTGATTTACAACGGCGAAAACAATCCCATAAAAATTTATCCGCTCAGCGAACTGGAGAGAATCATTAAAAAGCACAGTGTTAAGGTGGCTATTCTCTCTGTCCCCGAATCCTCTTCCGCCGACGTATACAAACGCCTTATAGATGCCGGTATCAGCGGAATATTAAACTTCAGCCCGATTACCCTTAAGCCGTTAAAAACAGAAAACAGTTTGTTGCCCACTATTCATAATGTAAATATTGCCCTTGAACTTGAGCAGATTTTTTATCAACTGCAAACAGCAAAAAAATAGTATTTACAACTTTTTTAGGGTAACAGTTACCGGTAAGTGATCTGAATACCCTTTACCACTTTTTATATTATAAGTATTGGGAAGCCCTTTTTCGTTTATCAGAGGGCTGATGTAACAAACATCGGCACAACTGAACTCCAAATCATAATAGTCAAAGAAAGCTGATGATAAAAGTAACTGATCAAAACTCTCCCAAATCCCATTGTAGCAATAAGAACCGTTAGCCGAAGCTTTTAACACGGCCTCCTTATCTAAATACCAACTGTACCAATGCCCTTTTTGGGGAGCTGTTCCTGTTATGATTAGAGACTTTTCATCGGCACAAGGGTGTCCGTAAGGGACAAGGGCGTGGTTAAAAGAAGACCCATCTTTATAAACACTGTCAACACTCTCGTTAAAATCACCCCCTATTATTATTGGGTGGAACGGGCTTTTATTTAAAATTTCACTGCATCTGACAATAATTGAGTAAGCACTCTCCCTTCTTTGGGCCTCTGTCTCCTTTATTCCCCCTATTCTCGATTTGGCATGGATGTTAAAGAGAGTAACCAAAGAACCGCCGATATCGACAGTACACTCTAAAACAGAACGGGATTCTAAAACTGCATGATTGAAGGTTTGCACAATGGGATACTTGCTTAAAATTGCCACCTGTATGGGAGAAAAGGTATCGTTGGTGATCACATAGTATTTAAAATCCCACTTTCCCAGATGCTTTGTTATTAAATCTTCAATTACCTGGCTGTTTTCTACCTCCTGCAAAAGGAGAATTGAGGGGACTGTTTTACAGTACTGGATTATTGCCTGCGATATCGTCTCCAACCGCTTGTTGTACAAATAACAATTCCATCCCCCGTCACTTTTGAATTCGGGGTATTCGTTTCCGTTGTCATAGCAGTCAAAGAGATTTTGGACATTGTAAGTCATCACCGTTATCTTGTTTTCATCCGGTTGGGGAAACAGTAAGGAACAACTAAATAAAAGAGATACCCCAACTATTAATAGGAGTATCTCTTTTTTGAAATATCTTCTAATCATACCTCTCTCTTTAATTAATTAACCAGAGAAAGGGCCTTTTTACTTTATATCTGTTCCCTTTTTTCAACTATTTTGCTGATAAGTCCATAAGAGAGGGCCTGCTGAGCATCAAGCCAGTAGTCTCTGTCGGTATCCTTTTCTACAACTTCAATTGGTTGAGAGGTACTGTCACTGATAATTTTATTTAGACGCTCTCGGGTTTTTTCCAACTGTGTTGTGTAAATTTCAATATCGGTAGCAACCCCTTCCATTCTGCTCATTGGCTGGTGAATCAGATAGCTTGAATTAGGCAGAGCATAGCGATCCTCTTTTGCAACGGCAACAAGCACTATTGTTGCGGCGCTGGCAACTAAACCCATTCCTATCATATAGACTCTGTTTTTTATAAAACGAACCATATCATAGATAGCAAGACCTGCATCAACATCCCCTCCGGGTGAGTTTATAAAAACTTTAATCGGTTCATCACTGATTGATTCTAAAATAAGAAGATTTTTTATAACCTTCTCGGCACTCTCTTTATCAATCGGTCCTGTTACCATGATAGAACGGGTCTCTAAGAATTTCTGATCCAAGATATCGCTACGGGTCTCTTTTTTATCACCTTCAGCCATAATCAACTCCCAAAATTACCAAAATAATTGACTAGTTGAGTATAAGAAACAATTGAACAAATGAAAAGCGCTGTTTACTCTTATTGCTAAGCTGATTATAATTTTACAATGAAGTGTGCAACTGTAACATTTATTGGTCGCCCCTCAACGGGCAAATCAACTCTTGTAAATACCATCTGTGAACAAAAAGTCTCAATTGTTTCAACGACTCCCCAAACTACAAGAAATGTAATTAGAGGTATTTATACCGACCAAAGAGGTCAACTTATCTTTTCTGATACTCCCGGTTTTCACCTCTCGGAACAAAAGCTTAATCAGAAGCTTCAAGAGACTACCCGTTCTTCACTAAAAGAGAGCGATATTATTCTCTATTTAATTGACCCTAAAAGGGAAGCCAAAGAGGAAGAGGAGACAATTGTAAAACTTCTTCTCTCTTTAAAAATACCGACTGTCGTTGCAATTAATAAAATCGATATTGCTAGTAAAAATGAGTTAACTGCAACAAGAGAGTTTTTAGCTAAATCATTTAAAAATATTTTAGAGATATCGGCTCAAAACGACGAGGGTGTTGATGAACTTTTAATTGAACTTTTTAAATTGGCTCCCCAAGGGCCGCTGATGTATCCCCCCGAAGCTTATACCGACCAGCCTCTTGAATTTAGAATTTCTGAAATCATCAGGGAGAAAGCTATAAAAGAGGTAATTGAAGAGCTTCCACATGCAATCTATGTTGAAGTTGCTGATTTAGAGTACTCTCAGGAGGATGATTCTGTTTGGATCAGAGCTTTTATAAACGTCGAAAAAGAGTCGCAAAAAGGGATAGTTGTTGGCAAAGGGGGTTCGGGAATAAAAAAAATCCGCCAAGCCTCCTTTAAAGAGATTAGGCGAATCTTTGCTCAAAAGAATCTTCACTTAGATTTAAGGGTAAAAACCCATCCCAAATGGCGCAAAAGCCAAACAGCTTTGGATCGTCTGCTGTAGTTTAGTATCTTTTCAGAATCGGAAGAATTTTCTCTTTGCCACAGGTTTTAATAAATGCGGCTAACTTTGGTCCCTTCTCTTTACCGATTATTGCTTTATAGGAAGCTTTAAAGAGTTCAGGTGGTTCTATGTCAACTATTCTGGCAACATCATAGATTTTCTCACTTAACTCTTTCTCATCATAATTATCAAGATTTTCAACTACACTTGCCAATTCTCTGATTCCGTTAATCTCTTTTTCATTAAAATCCCCAAGAGGGTCTTCACTGCTTCGTAATATCCATCTGAAATCCTCGGGGCTGAATTTAGTTATCCAGTTCCAAGCACAGACACACCGTTGTCTCAGTCTTTGTTCTTGGGATGGTTTTAAATCATCCAAGGTGGCAATTACAGCATCAACATCCCCGCTGTTTATCTGTAAGAGGTTGCATAGGTGTCTAAAAGGAATTTGATAAGAAATCTCGGTTGGAATCTCTTTCACCTGAGAAAGTTCAAATGTTCTGCTCTCTTTGGCTTTTCTTTTTTCGTTGGCTTGCTGAACTCCAAAATAGATTCTTTCACATGTATCGTAATCTTCATAAATTTTAAGAACATCCAAATCAAAAGAGATTGCAAATTCGGTATTTGGTCTTGTGCCGACAAAAAGGTACCTGGTTATTTCAGGAGTATAAACTTCAAGAACATCCGGCAGACTAATAACTTCCCCTGATGATGAAGAAATTTTACCGCCCCGTCCTTTGATGCTTATAAAATCATACTGGAAAGAAATCGGTGCCTGATGGCCAAAAATTTTTACAACTTCTTTAGAGGTATCAAAAGAGCCCCCTTCACTGTGATGGTCTTTTCCTGCCGGTTCAAAATCGACATCTTCGTAAGCCCATCTCATCGGCCAGTCTATTCTCCAAGGAAGTTTTGCTATTGATGTTTTTCTTAAATCGACACTCTCTGTTTGGCCTGTTTCATCATCACGGTAGGTAATAGTATACTCACCATCCCAATCCAAGATTGTTGTTGTGTCTTTGCCACTGAAGCCGCTAAAGACAGAGATTGGGTACCAGTTATCGCGTAGGTCACTGCTCCGGTGAACATTCAACATCCCTTTTATCTCTTCTTTATGTGCTAAGGCTATTCTCATCCCTTCGGCATAGTCGGAGTTTCTATATTTTTTTGCCTGATAAATATATTCGGGCTCTATGCCTACAACGGGCAGCAGTTGTTCAACTGCTTTCTCATTTGCTTCGGCATAGTTGCTGTAGTGTTCAGTTGTATCTGGTACATCTACAATTGGTTTTCTTAGATAGGTCTCTAATAATTCAGGTTTTGGCATGTTTTTAGGAACTTTTCTAAAAACATCATAATCATCCCAAGAGTAAATAAACCTTACGTTGTACCCTTTGTCACGAAGTGCCCGTGCAACAAGTTCAACTGAGATAATTTCTCTGAAGTTTCCTATGTGAACGGTTCCGCTGGGGGTAATGCCTGAAGCACAGGTATATACTTCCTTTGGGCCCCTCTCTCGGACAATTTTATCGGCATATATGTCTGCCCAGTGTGTAGATATTACTTTTTTTTCCATAGAGGGGATTATAGCGAGAGCTTAATAAATGCTCAACATCTTTGAAAATTATCTAAATCAAATTATAATTAAAGAGTGAGAAAAATTATCCCACTTATACTTTTAGTTTTACTTTTCTCTTTTGCTCTGTCAGCTCAGACTAACGAAAGAGGAATTGCCAGTTGGTATGACAGTGACCCAAAAGGCCCTTTAACAGCCAACGGAGAGAAATTTGACCCGGATAAATTAACAGCAGCCCACAAAAGCCTCACTTTTGGTACTTTAGTCAGAGTCCACAATTTAGAAAATAATAAAAGTGTTGATGTCACTATTAATGACAGAGGTCCTTTTGTGGAGGGAAGAATAATAGATTTAACTGTCCAAGGGGCAAAAGAGTTGGGAATTTATGAGAAAGGAATAGCTTTGGTTGAGTTAGAGATTTTAAGCCAACCTCAATATCCAATCTCAAATTACAACCGTTTAGGCGATACGGGTTGGTACAAAATACAGATAGGTTCTTTTGGTAATTACGATTCAGTCCAAAACCTCTATGCAAAATTGATAAAAGAGAATCTTTTTGCCGAATCTGAACTAACTGAAAACAACTTAATCAGATTAACTATACGATGGATAGAAGAAAACAAAATGGAAGAAATTCTAAAAACACTAAACACTCTTGGAATAAAAGAGCCACTAATAAAAGGAGACGTAAATCCATTAACAGTTGACTAACACCAATTTTCTCAATAATATCAGCAAAGTCGGGCCTATAGCTCAGTTGGTTAGAGCAACGGACTCATAATCCGTGGGTCGAAGGTTCAAGTCCTTCTGGGCCCAAACAGTTTAATCCTTACTATGTGAGGAATTGGTACGCTTACTGGATGAACCGGCAGCTTGACGCATCAACAGAGTGTCAAAAATTGTGACAAACACAATTTCTGGCACAAAGGAGATGGACGATGAGCCGGAAATCCTTCTACCTCAACAAACGAGGCGATTATTGGTATGCGAGATTGGTTGACCCGGAAACGGGTGCCATTCTCA
>Ga0265293_10005092_pt1 | contig 22380 bp, 20 predicted proteins | sample Munlanlewell138R_FD_192505 | JGI IMG/M metagenome (GOLD analysis project Ga0265293, IMG submission 192505) | Leachate microbial communities from a municipal landfill in Southern Ontario, Canada - Leachate well 138R | ecosystem: Engineered > Solid waste > Landfill > Unclassified | place: Canada... | reverse complement strand
GAACTGGCAAGCATTGAATACAATATTGCCAAAGTTTAATGGCAAAATTCAAACTATCTATATTGACCCGCCGTTTAATACCGGAAATGATTTTGATTATGTAGATAAATTCCAAAATTCAACATGGCTTACATTAATGGAAAACAGAATTAATATCGCTAAAGGATTGTTAAGTAATGCAGGTAGTTTCTATTTACATTTGGATTATAGAGCTGACTATTTAGGTAATTTACTTTTAAACAATACATTTGGAGAGAGTAATTTTAGAAATAAAATAGTTTGGGCATATACTGGGGTAACTCCTACAAAAAAAGCATTTAGAAGAAAATATGATAGCATATTCTTTTATACTAAGGACCATCGAGAAGCTATATTTAATATGCAATATGTACCATATAAAGCTTTAAATGCTACAAAGAAACTAAGCCATGGGTCGGAAAAAGAATCAACTCCTGAGAGCATGAAACAAATACAAAAAAGAGGAAAAGAACTAGAAGACTGGTGGGATGATATATATACGATTGATAGATTAAGAAGCGAAATGCTAGGCTTTCAGACGCAAAAACCAGAAAAACTTCTAAAAAGAATTATAAGTGCATCATCCAATAAAGGTTCATATATACTAGATTATCATCTGGGTAGTGGAACCACAGTAGCTACAGCACACAAATTATCTAGAAAATGGTTGGGAATTGAAATGGGCCAACAAATTTATGATATAGCTATACCCAGAATGAAAAGGGTTCTTGCAGGTGATACAATTGGAATATCTAAAGATATTAATTGGCAGGGCGGTGGTTTCTTTAAGTATTGTGAATTAGAACAATTTGAGGATGTGTTATAATGGATATTTCAATATTTAAATCTATATCTGACAATATTATTGACAAATTATCTAATATAGAAAATTATATAAAGTCAGTATGGGAGATGCCTAGATCTCCTATATATGAGAATTATGTGATTACACTTGATAGAATATCAGATATTGGCATTATACAACAAATTATAAATCATCCCAATAGCATCCCTACTTTTTAATTTTATTTTATGATTAAGAAACTTATTGATAAAAACATATAGGAGTGATAAAAATGAATAACTTTCAGGATAAGGTTAATTTTATATGGAATATAGCAGAACTATTACGTGGTCCGTATCGAAAAGAACAATATGGTGATGTAATACTTCCTATGGCTGTTTTAAGAAGGTTTGACTGTGTTTTTGCAGAAACTAAAGAAGAAGTACTTAAAGAATATGAAAAATTAAAGAAGTTGGGGATACAGAATATGGACCCAATTTTAAATAGAGTTTCAAAACAGCCTTTTAATAATACTAGTAAATATGACTTTGAAAAATTATTGGCTGACCCTGACAACATTGCAAGTAATTTAAGAAATTATATTAACGGTTTTTCCAAAAATGTCAGAGAAATCATTGAACATTTTGATTTTGATAAGGAAATTACAAAACTTAATGATAATAATTTACTTTACCTAGTAGTATCAGAATTTAATAAAATAGACTTACATCCTGATAAGGTAAGCAACATGGAAATGGGGTACATATTTGAGGAACTAATTAGGAGATTTTCTGAACATGGGGAAGCAGGGGATCACTATACTCCTCGTGAGGTTATAAAACTTATGGTAAATATCCTCTTAAATGAAGATAATGAGGAATTAACCCAGCCAGGACTTGTTGTAACTGTTTATGACTGTTGTGCAGGAACAGGTGGTATGCTTTCTGTTACAGAGCAGTACTTAAGAGAATTAAATCCTGGTATACAAGTTGAATTATTTGGACAAGAGATAAATCCTCAATCCTTTAGCATATGCAAATCCGATATGCTTATAAAAGGACAAAATGCAGATAACATTATTTTAGGTGATAGTTTAACTGAAGATGGACATCGCGGTAAAACTTTTAGGTATATGCTAACTAATCCTCCTTTTGGAGTTGATTGGAAAAAACAAGAAAAGTATATTCGTGATGAGTATGAGAAAGAAGGATATGATGGCAGGTTTGGAGCAGGGCTTCCTAGGGTATCTGATGGTTCTCTATTATTTTTACAACACCTCATATCAAAGATGAGGCAAGATGAAAAAGGCAGCCGTATTGCCATCATTTTTAATGGTTCACCACTATTTACTGGAGATGCAGGTTCGGGTGAATCTGAAATCAGACGCTGGATAATTGAAAATGACATGTTGGAAGGAATTATAGCACTTCCTGACCAATTATTCTATAACACAGGTATTTCTACTTATATATGGATAGTAACTAATCGAAAAAATAGTGATCCAATGAGAGGACCTGTAAGAACAGGGAAGATACAGCTGGTTAATGCGGTGGATTTCTATCAGAAAATGAGAAAAAGTCTTGGCAATAAGAGAAATGAAATTACTGAGGAGCAAATAAAGGAAATTACCAGAATATATGGAGAGTTCAAGGAAAATGAATACTGCAAGATTTTTGATAATGAAGACTTTGGATATCAAAAAATAGTTGTTGAAAGACCTTTAAGGCTTAATTTTCAGGTGACTGAAGAAAGGATTAACAATTTATATAATGAAACAGCCTTTAATAATCTAGCAAAGTCAAGAAAAAAAGGTGAAGCAGGGCTTAAAGAAATAGAAGAAGGTAAAAAACTGCAACAACAAATAATAGAGATTTTAAAAACAATGGACTCCAATATTGTTTATAAAAACAGAGACGAGTTTACTAAGATACTTAAAAAGGCTTTTAAAGATAGTGATATTAAATTAAATAATACATTGCTGAAGGCTATTTTATCCGCCTTATCTGAAAGAGATGAAACAGCAGATATTTGTATAGACAATAAGGGCAATCCTGAACCAGACCCTGAATTGAGAGATACTGAAAATGTACCTTTAAAAGAGGATATATATGAATACTTTGAACGAGAAGTAAAGCCGCATGTACCTGATGCTTGGATAGATGAAAGCAAGACTAAAATTGGATACGAGATACCCTTCACAAGGCATTTTTACAAATACCAGCCCCTAAGACCTTCTGAAGAGATTATGAAAGAGATAATAGAACTAGAAAAGAGTATATCAGAGAAGTTGAAGAAGGTGATGGGCAATGAGTAGGTATAAGAGGTATGAAAAGTATAAGGATTCAGGGGTTGAGTGGATAGGGGAGATACCAGAGCATTGGGAATTAAACAAATTAAAAAGACTTTCTAATATTATAACAGGTAATACTCCATCCAAAAGTGAAGAAGAAAATTACGATGATGAGGGTATACCATGGGTTAAACCGGATAATATTCAAGATGATGGAACCGTTTCGGAAACAAAAGAGAGGCTTTCAGTTATTGGGCTCCAAAAAGCACGATTGATACCTAAAAATTCTGCTATAGTTTGTTGTATCGGTACTGTAGGGAAAGTTGGATTTACACAGCAGGATTGTACTACAAACCAACAAATTAATTCTATTATTTTTGATAGAATTTCAATTTGGAATAGTAAGTATGGCTTTTATTGCCTCTATTCTTCTAAAAATGAACACGAGAAATATTCAAATAAAGTAGTTGTTTCAATATTGAACAAAACACAGCAAGGAAATATTATAATGCCTGTGCCTTCACTTGATGAGCAAAAAGCCATTGTTAATTTCCTCGACCAAAAGACTGCTGAAATAGATGCTTTGATTGCTGATAAGGAAAAATTAATTCAACTCTTACAGGAAAAACGCCAGGCTATTATAACTGAAGCCGTTACCAAAGGACTTAACCCAAATGTTAAGATGAAGGATTCAGGGATTGAGTGGATAGGGGAGATACCAGAGCATTGGAATTTACGAAGAATTAAATACTTAGCAAATGTAAGAAATGTAAAAGCAGTTGATAGTGATAATGATAAAACTTATATAGGATTAGAAAATATTGAATCAAGAACTGGTAAATTATTATTAAATAGAAATGATGAACAACAACTAATTGGAGAAACAGCGAATATCTTTAAAAAAGGTGATGTGTTGTTTGGAAAATTAAGACCTTATTTGGCTAAATGTATTATCGCAGATTTTGATGGTAGATGTACATCTGAACTTCTTGTATTAAGGACTACTTCTTACATATTACCAGAATATTTATATTTTCTTATGTTGTCGCCTAAATTTATTGATGTAGTTAATTCATCAACATATGGAGCCAAAATGCCACGTGCAAGTTGGGATTTTATTGGAAATTTACAAATTCCTTTACCTAGCATTAAAGAACAAGAAGAAATTGTTGAATATTTAACTGAGTTTATAAGAAGGATAGATGACTTAATATCTGATATAAATACTCAAATCCAAAAACTAAAAGAATACCGCCAATCCCTTATATTCGAAGCAGTAACAGGTAAAATTGATGTGAGGGACTATGTGGTAGATTAAATTTTCAATTACAAGGAGTGAATAAAAGTGACTAAAACTCCAGTAGAATTAACAGAAAGAGGCTTTGAGGAATATGTGGAAGAATATCTTTTAGATTCAGGATATATTAAGGGCAATCCTGATGACTATAACAAAGAGTTTGCTCTTGATACTAAACTTCTTTTTGACTTTTTAGAGGATACTCAGCCCAAGAAGATGGAAAGGTTAAGAGAAATCTATAAGGACCAGTATCAGTTTAAGGTTCTTAGTCGATTAAATAGAGAACTTAACAACAGAGGTATGATTGATGTATTAAGGCATGGAATCAAAGACTATGGTGTATATTTAGACCTCGCTTATTTTAAACCTGTTAGTAAGTTAAATGATGAAATAGTAAGGCTATATGAAAAGAATAGAATATCTGTTACAAGACAGGTGCACTATAGCACTAAAGATGAAAAGAGTATTGATATGCTCATTTGTATTAATGGGCTTCCTGTCGTTGTGTTGGAACTTAAAAATCCATTTACTGGTCAAACATATGAAGATGCAATAATGCAGTACAAAAAAGATAGAAGCCCCAATGAATTATTGTTCCAGTTTAAGAAAAGAGCCATAGTATTCTTTGCAGTAGACACTCAAGAAGTTTACATGACCACAAAACTTGAAGGAAACAAGACTTTCTTCTTACCCTTTAATAAAGGATGTAATGGTGGAAAGGGCAATCCTGATAATCCTAATGGTTTTAAAACTGCTTATCTCTGGGAAGAGATACTTCAAAAAGATAGTTTAATGGATATATTAAAGAGATTTGTGTTTATAGAAACGAAAGAGAAGAAAGATATAGACGGAAACATCTATATATCAGAAAATATTATATTCCCAAGGTATCACCAATTAGATGTGGTAAGGAAATTAGAAGCAGATGTAAGAGAGAAGGGCGTAGGAACTAATTATCTCGTACAGCACAGTGCAGGCTCAGGTAAAACCTATTCTATATCCTGGCTTGCTCATAGGCTTGCTAATCTTCATGATAATAATGATAATCCTATATTTGACTCGGTAATTGTTATTACAGATAGACGGGTTTTGGATAAGCAATTACAGGATAGCATTTATCAGTTAGAGCATAAATACGGAGTTGTTGAAAAGATAGATAAAGATTCTAATCAACTAGCAGATGCTTTGAAGAGTGGAGCAAGAATAATTATTTCCACTTTACAAAAGTTTCCATTCATCATTGAAAAAGTTGGAGAATTGGAAAAGCGTAGATATGCAGTAATTATAGATGAAGCCCACTCTAGTAGTGCAGGAGAAAATATGGCTTCTTTAAGAGAAGTTTTATCGGCAAATAGTCTGGAAGAAGCGGCTAAACTGGATGCAGAGTTAGAAGACAAGGAGTATGACCCCGAAGAGGAAATTTTAAAAACAATAAAGAAAAGAGGCAAACAGCCTAATATTAGTTTCTTTGCTTTTACAGCAACACCAAAAGCAAAAACATTAGAGATGTTTGGAACTATAGGTGATGATGGACTTCCTCATCCTTTCCATTTATATTCTATGAGACAAGCTATTGAAGAAGGATTTATACTAGATGTACTACAAAACTATGTTACTTATGAAACCTATTTTAAGTTGGCGAAAAAGATTGAAGAAGACCCTGCTTTTGACAAGGCTAAGGCTACAAAAGCACTTACAAGATATGTTAGCCTTCATCCTCATAACATTGCTCAAAAAACTGAAATTATGGTAGAACATTTCAGAAATGTAACTAGGCATAAAATTGGAGGAAGAGCAAAAGCAATGGTAGTAACTAGTTCCAGACTTCATGCCGTTCGCTATAAGCATGCCTTTGATGAATATATTAAAAAGAAGGGTTATAATGACATCAAAACATTAGTGGCCTTTTCAGGAACAGTAAGAGATGATGGTGTAGATTATAAAGAAAGCGACATGAATGGATTTAAAGAATCAGAACTCCCAGAGCGTTTTGCTACTGATCAATATCAAATTCTTTTGGTTGCTGAAAAGTACCAGACAGGATTTGACCAACCTCTTTTGCATACTATGTATGTAGATAAAAAGTTGTCAGGAGTTAAAGCAGTACAGACATTGTCAAGGCTTAATCGAACCTGTACAGGAAAAGAAGATACATTTGTACTTGATTTTGTCAATAAGGCAGAAGATATACAAGAAGCCTTTAAACCTTATTATCAAGCAACTATAGTGGAAGAAGTAACCGAACCAAATCTTCTTTATGACATAGAAAATCAGTTACATGCTTTTGGGGTATACTTGAAAGATGAAATAGATAGGTTTAATAATATATATTTTAAGTCAAAAGATAAAAAGACCTCTCAAGATAGGGCTATATTAAATTACTTAATAGATAAGGCAGTAGAAAGATTCAAAAAACTAGAAGATCAGCGTAAGCAAGATTTTAGTAGTCAAGCAGCGAAATTTATTAGGCTTTATTCATTTATCTTACAAATTACACCTTTTGAAGATGTTGAACTCCATAAGTTATATGTATATTTAACATATTTGCTTAAAAAACTTCCTAAAGGGAAAGGTTCTACTATCCATCTGGCAGATGAAGTTGCATTAGAGTATTATACTATTAAAAAGACATTTGATGGGAGTATTTCATTAACTCCTGAAGACGGAAATACACCAGTAACACCTGTTAGGTTTGCGGGAACGGTAGTAAAAGAAGACCAAACAGAATACCTTTCTACTATTATTGAACGGCTTAATAAGAGATTTGGTACTAATTTTACAAAGGCCGACCAATTATCGGTTGAACAAATAAAAGAGGATTTTGCTGCTGATAAGGATTTGGTACAAAAAGCAAAAACAAATACTATTGATGATTTTAGATTTGCTTATGAGAAAGCGTTTATAGATAAGGTAATTGATAGGATGGGGCAGAATCAATCTTTCTTTACTCGTGTTTTAGACGATGAACAATTTAGAAAGGCACTTATGGAGTATATGTTGGTTGAAACCTATGAAAAATTAAGAAAAGTTGCAGAATGATTTTGATATAAAAGTATTAAGAATTAATACGTTTCAAATATTATACAAAAAATATAATTAAGGAATATATCTCCTTCTACGTTAGTTTAACTAGAATGACGTAGGGGAGATGTATTTTTTTATTGACAATAATTAGGAATCAAATTGCTTTTTTGGGGGATTTGATAAATCCAATAATTACAACAAAGAATATCTGTTAAATAATAACAAATTGTAACATATCGAATCTTTGACTAAAAACAGAGAATCTCATGACATCAATATGTATAATGGCTACTAGGCTATCTAAAAAGAATTGAAACTATTCTTCGATACTTCCTGGCATTTTACATGTTACTGTAGAATTCAATCCTTTTTTAATATTTCTATATTCCCTATGATCAAATTGATAAGGGAAAAGAGGGACATGGAATTTAACATTATTTGTGTAACCATAGATAAATTAGAGTGTTAGATAGTTAGATAAAAGGTATATGCTTAAAAAGTATGTGCTATTACGAACTATATAGTGCAAAATAAAAGTAAATAGTACCAATTAGTTAGCATTTTATTATCAATTATAGATAAGGATGATAATGAAAAATTTACAATGAATGGTTCAGTTGCAATTGGTGCAGTGGATGATAACAATTTAGATAGAATTAAAATTAGTTACAATGTTATAATCAGTGGAAACAAATAGGGTTAAGGGATCCGATCCCTTATGGACCATGTATTTTTATTAAAAATTTTGGGTAGAAAAAGATAAGCAAAATTCAAAAAATATAATCTTAATGTACATAAATAGGAGGGAATACATATCTTTAGGGTTGAGAAGATAATGGATAAAGAATTAAAAACTAGTATTACACTTAAAATTATGAATTCCTTGCCTAAGTGGTTTAGTCCTCCAGAAGATATAAGAAAAAAGTCAGTTTTACATAGGGAAATGCCTTTCTTTGCTGCATTTGATGAAAATCAAGTTATTGGGTTTATTGTTTTAAAAATACATAATGAATACACAGCAGAGATATTTAATTTAGGTGTATTGGAAGAATATCATAGGCAAGGGGTGGGACATGCTTTATTGACGGCTGCTGAAAATTATTGTAAGGAAAATGGCCATAAGTTCATTACAGTAAAAACCCTTGATTCTTCTGTAGATTATGAACCGTATGAACGTACAAGAGCTTTTTATCGAAAGAATGATTTTTATCCATTAGAAATGTTTCCTTTGTATTGGAACGAAGAAAATCCCTGCTTATTTTTAGCCAAATATATTGGGTAATGGGGGAACTAGTTGTAATTTTAAGTACCGTTAAAGTTATAAAATTTGTTTGTCAACAATGATGGACAGGATAAAATGGTTTACATATATAATATGGATTTAAAAAGAAGGGGTATTTTGTGTTTTTACCCTTCTTTTTTATAGGAAGGATAGTTTAAACATCAAAAACTATAATATTGTTAAATATATCGTGGAAGTGATTTTATTGATAAGGAGGTTGTAACAAACCAGTGGACATAAACAAATGGAATATAGAAGCACTTCCTAAGGAATTAAGACGAGAGATAGGAAATAGTACGTTGAAGCAAATTACTGCTGGCAAGTCAGGTGCACACACCTTTTTATTGAAAGGAACAGAAAACAGATATCTTAAAATAGCACCACGGAAGCTAAAAATGAGCCTAGATAGGGAAGTTCAAATTTTGAAATGGATAGAAGGGAAGCTTCCAGCTCCAAAGGTTTTATTATTTACTCAGGAGATGGATTTTGAATATCTTCTAATGACTGAAGTGAAAGGGATTCCCTCTTATGATCCATCCTTTAGAAATGATCTACCTAAGCTAGTCGGATTATTAGCTAAAGGATTAAAAATGATACATAGTATAGACATAAAAAATTGTCCTTTTAACCAGAGGCTAAGTGTAAAGTTAAAAGATGCTGAATACAGAATGATAAATGGACTTGTAGATAAAGACAACTTTGATAAGAGCCGATATGGAAAGAAAGCTGTTGATTTGTTTGAAGAATTATTAGTTACAAAACCTTCTGATGAAGATCTTGTTTTTACCCATGGAGACCATATAATAAACAATGGAGACATAGGCGGATTTATTGACTGGGGTAGAGCAGGAATTTCTGATAGATACCAGGACCTTGCTATAGCTGCTAGAAGCTTAGCAAATAAATTTGATGCAAGGTAGGTACCTCTCCTTTTTAAAGAATATGGAGTTGAAAATATAGATTATTCAAAACTGGAGTTTTATAAACTATTAGATGAATTTTTTTAGATGTAAAATATAACCTAAAAAAGTTAGGGACTATGCTATACATGGGACAAAGATATGAACTTGAGTATTTCACTTGCATTGGAGTTTTGAAGATGTATGAAAGATAAGATAGGGTTGATAGAAAAATAGAAAACAGGAGATACATTGAGAGAAATACATATTTCTTATATAATACTTTGAAAAGATAGTATTAATTTTATGGAGGAAAAACATTATGTGGAGTAAGTTAAAAAAGCAGCTAGAAGATTTTATTTGTCCAAGTTTAAAAGGCAGAGTAGAATTTTGGGTTACAAATTACAGAAAAGCTCCTGATCAAATGGGTAGGGCATATATAACGGTGGATGGAAAAGAAGTTATAAATATGTGTACTTTAAAAAAGGAAGTAGAAATATACCGTACAGAACAAGAAATAAAGGAAAGGGATAATATTGACTTTGATGAGTATGATTATGAGCAAGATGAAATGAGTGAATTACTTAGGAAGATAGGATATTCTGAAGAAATGATATCACAAATAGCTATAAATAGAGCCATCAATGATATAGCAGATAAAAAAGTAGAAGAGAAAGGTATCTTTGCACAATATGATTTTTTTGAAGCAGCTAAGGTATTCTTAAGTTCGCCCATTGAAGAATCACTGAAATCGGATAATCCTATTATTAGATCATTGGCTGTAATTGATAAAAGGGTTGGTAAGAGAACCTTAAGTAAGCTTAAAGAACCTATGAAAGATGAAAAAAGCGAACTTGTAAGATACTTCTATAAATTAAGGTGTGAAGCAGAAAACATATAGGATTATATACTTCAGGGGTGATAATTTGGCTAAGCATGAATTTGGAATAATGGATTCTTTTGAGGAGTATAAGTGGTACAGTGAATATGAGCCTGAAAGATATAACTGTATTTCTGTAAGGGATGATTTAATAGAAAAATTGCTTATAAATTATGATGAGGATTTAAAGTCAATCAGGACATATTTTCAAATTTCAACTCAGCCAGGTAGGGGATTAGATTATTGCGGAGTAACTCTCATTCCTCCAGAATCCCTTAAGCAGTTTGGAGATGTTATTATAAGAGCAAATAATCAATATCAATCTCAAGAGCTTGAAGCTTTAATTGAAGTGATATCTGATGCTATTAAAGAGGACAAGTATTTAATTCATTATGGAATATGACATAAAGAACTTCTCTGCTGATACTTTCATGTGCAGTACAAAGTCTTTAACGGAAAGCGGTGAACTGTATAATATTGACGGCAATGGAAGTAAAGTTGCACCTATTATATATGGACCTAAGCAGGTTATTCTGGTTGTAGGTATTAATAAGATAGTTCGGGACATTGAGGAAGCGGAAAAGAGAGTCAGGCAATATTCTACTCCAATAGATGCTAAGAGATTAGGCAAAGATACGCCTTGCACTATTTTAGGCTACTGTGTAGATTGCAAAAGCCCCAATAGGATTTGTAATGATTTTGCAGCAAAGGGTTAAATAGGGATTAAAATAGGGTATTATTATATAAAACATTTAAGATTCCATATTCTATTAGGGGGATCTTGGAGATGTCTGTAAGTGCCAAAGATAATCTTAGTTCAATATAATTTGATATAATATATAGACATGCTGTAAATGTGGGGGATATTGGGCTCTGCAAATGGAATATGGATAAGGACCAAATGTATATTTATGAAAAGATAACAGGGTATAGATTGAACAATGTGAAAAACATGAGGGAATTCCTGAACACAATAGCTTACAATAAGGATAAGGATATGGCATTACAGGACTTAGAGGATTACATGAAAGACCGTACCATATTCTATCAAAGTACCTTTAGGGTGTGGACTAAAAGCAAGGAGATTAAGTGGGTCTTATTTAGAGGGAAAATATTTAAAGACAAGAGTACAGGAGACAGCGTATTATATGTTATAATGTTCAACGTGACAGGAGATAAATTACATGAAGGACACGATACTCTTACCAATCTGATTAATGATAGGTTCTTCTTAAGGAAGCTAAAAAAATCTATAGAAGCAGCTAAAGATCGAAATAAACAAGGAGCTTTGATATTAATCGATATAGATAACTTCAAAACTTTAGTTAATAGTTTTGGCCTTCAGTTTGGAAACGAATTATTGAAAAACTTTTCCCAATCCATCAATTCCCTAATTGGAGAGAGTCACGATCTAGCAAAATTCCCCTGCGACAAGTTTATAATATTGATAGATAGTTTTAATAGCATAGAAGAAATAGAAGGAATATGCAATAATATTTATGAGTACTTCAAGAAGCCTCTTAAGGTAATGAATAATTATACCCCCATTAATTTAAGCATGGGAGTCACTATTTTCCCCGATGATAGTTCAGATGAAGAAGAGTTGATAACGTTTTGTGATTTTGCAGTAAGCGAATCCAAAAAGGCTGGGAAAAATACATGTACTTTTTTTAATAAACAGCTAGCCAAAGCCTATTTTAGAAAAACACTAATAGAAAGCGAATTATCAAATGCAATTATAAATAACGAGCTGTACTTGAATTACCAACCAAAGATGGATATTCTACAGAACAAAATTACAAGCTTTGAAGTGCTCTTAAGGTGGAATAACAGCAGGATGGGATTTGTGCCTCCTAATGAATTCATTCCCATTGCTGAAAGCAAGGGCCATATTGTACCAATTGGCAACTGGGTACTAGAAGAGGCCATAAAAACTGCCTGTAGCTGGAAAGAAAAAGGCTATGATTTTGAAACCATATCTGTAAACATATCTCCAATCCAGTTAATGAGAAAGGATTTTAAGGCTAATATATTAAATTTGTGTACAAAATATAATTTCCCCCCTTCTCAGCTGGAGATAGAGATAACAGAAGGAACCCTAATGAAAACTCGAGAGGACAATATTGGAATAATAGATGAGCTGATTGAAAGCGGGTTTAGGATTGCAATAGATGATTTTGGTATAGGATATTCGAATTTGAATTCACTGCTTGAAATTAAGATCAGCACATTAAAGATAGATAGGTCCATTATAGCCAATATTGACAAATACAAAAATATGGTGGTATTAAAAAGCATAATAACCTTGGCTAAGAATTTGGATTTTAAGACTATTGCTGAAGGTGTAGAAACTAAAGAGCAGTTTGATATAATTGCCGAACTAGGATGTGATATAATTCAGGGCTATTATTTTAGCAAACCCCTTCCTGAAAATGAAGTTGAGGATTTGCTTAAGAGTTTTTCTAAGTAAAGTATAAGATTTATAATACGCTATTAAAACCATGGTCTATTGTATTAGTTAATGCCGGCTCTTTGTCAATATTTGGGGTGGGATTTTTATCAATCCCGCTCCATTACTATTTTTAGCCCTAATTTTGTGTTATGAATGAGATGGATAGAGATATACGTGTTTTAGGGTGCACTTAATAAACCTAGCTAAAATGTAGGCTTTTTACAGGTATTCACTTTTAAGACGTTTACCTAGTACAGTGAAGAATCCTATTGCGAAATCTATAAAAGTTTTTAAGTCCAAAAGATATTCGCTTTAACACCTTGATCTTATTGTTGAAACCTTCAGTTGGGCCGTTAGTATAACCATATTTAAAAGCATTTTTAATTTCATTATGCCATCTTCTATATGTATCTGCACACTTCTCAAACTCTGGTATTCCAGAGCTTTCTGCATTTTGAATCCACTTAGCTAATTCCATACATTGGTAGGAATATTTATCGCTTTGGCAGATTTCATAAAACCATTCTTTAAGTTTGTGGGCAATACGTAAGTCATCATTATATAAAAGCATTAAATCAATGGCTTCTTTGTTCTCATCCTTAAGCTTGTGATAGCGGGTTAAAATCAGTTTTCTACTCCGTTTATAGTATTTTCTAAGAGTAGTAGTCATAGATTTCTGTATGCGTTTTCTCACATTTTCAATAGCCCAAGTTACATGCCTAATAAAGTGGTATTTATCAATAATAATTATGGCTTTAGGGAAAAATACTTTAGCTAAATCAACGTAAGGCTGCCACATATCACATACAAAGAATTTAACCTTATTTCTTTCCTCACGAGAAAATCGCTTGAAATAACTCACAAGATCACTTTGACATCTATCAGGAATAATATCTAAAACTTTGTTCTTTTCGCCATCAACAAGAATACATTGATACTTTCCAGTTTCTGCATTACCCTTAAATTCATCAATACAAAGAACCTTAGGTAATGTAGGAGTACCATAATTAATATGATTAAAAATACGAATAACAGTAGAAACAGAAACATTAGCAGATTTAGCCACAGAAGTTAGACTAGTTAGCTTGGTAAGCTCTTGGCAAATAAAAAATGCTAAACGGTTAGTCATGCGGTGATAGCGAGGTAAAAAGTCATAAGACTCATAAAACCTTTTTCCACAAGAGCAAGCATACCTTCTTTTTCTAAGTACAAGATAGGTATATTTAAATTGAAAAGGTAAATCCTTAATTGTCTGTTCTCTGTAGTCATGAATTTTAGAAGTTTTAGCACCACAAGCAGGGCAAATATGCTCTTTTGGATCAGTTGTAATGTAGATTTTAACGAAAGAATCCTCATGCGATATTTTAGTTACTTTAACCCCTTTTAAATTTAATAATTGTGTGATAAAATTAGATTGCACTTGTGAATAAACCTCCTTTCTATGTTTTTTTTAGCCAATTAACATTTTAGCAGGTTTATTTCACGAGTGCATTTTATTTTTAGAAAAAATAAATGTTAGGGTAAATTATTTTCCACCCCAACATTTATTATAGAACCTTAATGCCCATAGGCCATGGTTTTAAATTTGCAATCAATAAAGTGATGAGGTGTATTTTTATGGTAGATGGTATTTTAAATAAAATCATCAAGGAACTGGAGAGTATCCCTGGAGTTGTAGGGGTAGTATTAGGAGGTTCCAGAGCAAGGGGGAACCACCATGAGAGATCAGATATAGATATTGGAATATACTATGATGAATCCGAAGGCTTTGATGTAGGCCAATTAAATAAAGTTGCTGTCAAGCTAGATGATGAGCATAGGGAAGGATTAGTTACCCCATTAGGCCAGTGGGGACCATGGGTAAATGCTGGAGGATGGCTCATAATTAATGGATATCATGTAGATTTCATATTGCGGGATATAAAAAGGGTATCTCAAGTTATTGATGATTGTTTAGCAGGAAGAGTCTCTATCCACTATCAAACTGGTCACCCTCATGGATATCTAAATGCCATGTACATGGGAGAAATCTCTATATGTAAGATACTATTGGATCCAAAAGGCAAAATATCCCAGTTAAAATCAAAAACTTATCCTTATCCAAAAGCTTTAAAAGAGGCTATAACAAGATATTTCATGTTTGAGGCTTCTTTTTCTCTGATGTTTGCTGAGGATAATGTGGAGAAGGATGATATCTACTATATATGTGGTCATTGTTTTAGGAGCATATCCTGTTTAAACCAAGTTATATTTGCTTTAAATGATGAGTATTGCATAAACGAAAAAAAGGCAGTTAAGATGATTGAAGGCTTTAAAATAAAGCCTAAGGATTATAAAGAAAGGGTGGATAGGATAATTACGTTGCTTTCATCTGACAAAGAGAGCACAAAAAAAGGAGTAAATATGCTCAGAGATATTATTTTTGAAACGGAAATGTTAGTTGGCAATATTGGGAAGGATTAATGATAAAGTAGGGGCGGATTGAGTAAATATAATTTAATATGTGATTAGATGCAATAAAATGCTCTTTTCTGGAAAGACTAGTAATGTCACAAGCCAGAAAAGAGTTTTTTTATGCCAAAATAAATTTTAAAAAAATTAAATAAAACTATTGACTTTTTATCTGGTTGTTTTATAATAATAGTAACGATTACTAATTGATAGGAGTTATCATTATGGAAAAACGTTACAGTGCACAAAAAATGATGATAAAAGATGCACTAATGAGATTAGACCATCCTACAGCTTCTGAAGTATATGAGTATATAAGAAAAATCTATCCTAATATCAGCTTAGGAACAGTTTATAGAAATTTAGGTGTTATGGCTGAGTCTGGGGAAATTTTAAGGATTTCTATGGGCAATTCTCCCGACCGCTTTGATATAAGTACCCATGACCACATTCATGTAATATGTAGAGAATGTGGACAGATGTTTGATGCAGATAGCCATAAGCTGGAGAATATGCTCAAGGAGATCGATGATTTCCTAGAGGAGTCAACTGGAGTTCACATAGAGGATAGGACAATGTATTTTAGTGGTATATGTTCCAGCTGTAGGGGAAAATCTCAGTAAACTATTACCGGGTTCTACCGGATAAAAATAAAAAAATAAAAATTAAGGAGGAAAGATATATGTCACTTATAGGAAAAGAAGTATCAGATTTTACTGTAAAGGCTTTTGTTAACGGAGAATTTAAAGATGTAAGCAAGAAGGACTTGCTTGGCAAGTGGTCAGTATTTGTATTCTATCCAGCAGATTTTACTTTCATATGTCCTACAGAACTAGAGGACTTAGCTGATCATTATGAAGAATTCAAAAAGGCAGGAGTAGAAGTATATTCAGTATCAACAGATACTCACTTTGTTCATAAAGCATGGCATGATGCTTCAGATACTATTAAGAAGATCAAATTCCCAATGCTAGCTGACCCAACAGGAAAGCTTTCAAGGGACTTTGATGTATACATCGAAGAAGAAGGACTTGCTTTAAGAGGAAGCTTCGTAATCAATCCACAAGGTAAGATCGTTGCTTACGAAGTACATGCTGACAATATAGGAAGAGATGCATCAGAACTATTGCGCAAAGTTCAAGCTGCTCAATATGTAGAAAAACATGGAAACCAAGTTTGTCCAGCAAAATGGCGTCCAGGAGAAAAAACTCTTGAGCCCAGCATTGAATTAGTAGGAAGAATCTAGTACTTAGATTTACTTAAACACCTTCCCTATTTAGATATAGGGAAGGTGTTTTTATGCTTTCATCTTTTTTGGGCATATTGTTAACTGGATATTCTAATGGTATAATTATCCTAATGAATTTCAGAGAAAATAGTTTATTAATCTACCTAAACTTCTGTATTATAATATTAATAAGGCCTTTGTCTAGTTCCATCTATGGTGAACTAGGGGAAAAGTATATGAAATAAAGCTAAATGCTATATAAGGGATATACGAGAACATGCTGAAAAGCGATTAAAGGAGGATAAAAAATGGCAACTTTTGAGGATTTTATGAAATTGGATATAAGGGTTGGAGAGATTATAAAGGCAGAACCTTTCCATAAGGCAAGAAAACCTGCTTACAAGCTTTGGGTTGATTTTGGTGAAGAAATAGGCATAAAGAAATCCAGCGCTCAAATTACTGAATGCTATGATTTAGATGATCTAATAGGCAAGCAGGTATTAGGGGTAGTTAACTTTCCACCAAAGCAAATTGCGGATTTTATGTCAGAAGTGTTGATTCTAGGGGTTTATGCTGAAGAGGGAGTGGTACTCATTCAACCTGAACGACCTGTGAAAAAAGGAGACAAGTTAGGATAAGCTATAAAGGGTTAGCAATAAAGGGGGAATATATGCGATGAGCAACAAAACCGTAATCATAACGGATTCTAGCTGTGATCTTTCGGCTGATTATATAAGGGCAAATAATATCCATGTAATACCTTTTACATATAATATAGACGGACAAGATTATACTGATGATTTAGGCCAGACAATGTCATATCAGGAATTCTATGATAGGTTAAGAAACGGAAGCATATCCACCACATCACAAATTACATCCTATACCTTTGAACAGACATTCAGGTCCTTTATAGATGAAGGGTATTCTGTAATATACATAGGTTTTTCATCAGCTTTAAGCGAGACGTTCAATAATGCAGTTATGGCTAGAAATAACATATTGGAAGAAAACCCATCTGCCGATATAACGGTTATTGATTCAAAGAGTGCAGCTGTAGGCCTTGGACTAATAGTATACTATGCAGCTGAAATGCTAAAGGAAGGGAAGACAAAAGAGGAAATAGTTGATTGGGTTGAAAAGAACAAGCTAAAATCCAACCATTGGTTTATTGTGGATAGCCTAGACCATTTAAAAAGAGGAGGAAGAATTTCAGCTACTGCTGCTGCCATAGGTACCTTGTTGGAAATAAAGCCAATATTAATAGTTGATGGTGAGGGAAGATTAGATGTAGAAAAAAAGGTTAGAGGTAGAAAAAAGGCCATTAAAACTTTATTGGAAGTGCTTAAAGAGAAGATTATAAATCCAGAGGAGCAGACCATATTCATAAACCACGGGGACTGCTTAAAGGATGCAGAATACTTAAGGGATTTGCTCTTAAAGGAAGTTAAGGTTAAGGATGCAGTGATAAACTATGTGGGACCTATTATAGGAAGCCATACTGGACCAGGAATGCTCTGCATGGTATTTCTTGGAGAAGAGAGAAATTAAATAGAATGTAACATATTGAGAAGCTGTAGCAAAAGGATTTTGCTACAGCTTTTTGTTTGTAGTCAATTTTCATATAGTATGTAAATTTCTCATAAATATATAAAAGATAGTTTTATTACTACTAGGGGGATGATCACGTGAAACTGGCTTTAGAAAATATTAAGGTACTTGATTTATCCAGAGTGCTTGCAGGGCCCTATGCCACCATGATACTAGGAGATTTGGGAGCAGATATCATAAAGGTTGAAATGCCTGTAAAAGGGGATGATGCAAGACACTATGGTCCATACTTAAATGGAGAAAGTGCTTATTTCATGAGTTTGAATAGGAACAAAAGAAGTATTACATTGAATTTGAAGAAACCTAAAGGAAAAGAGATATTCCTTGAAATGGTAAAGAAAGTAGATGTTCTAGTGGAGAACTTCAGGCCAGGAACAATGGAAAAGTTGGGCTTAGGATATGAGACCTTACAGGAGGTAAATCCAAAGCTAATATATGCTTCTATCTCTGGATATGGCCACACTGGGCCTTATAGGACGAGACCTTCCTATGATGCAATAGTGCAGGCCATGAGTGGACTCATGAGCATAACTGGGCAAGAAAATGGTAGACCTACTAGAGTTGGTACATCTATAGGAGATATAACAGCAGGATTGTTTGCAGCTATTGGAATACTAGCAGCTCTAAATGCTAGGCATGAAACGGGAAAAGGCCAGAAGGTTGATGTATCCATGTTAAATTGTCAGATAGCTATACTTGAAAATGCCATTGCTAGATATTTGGTTACAGGAGAAGTTCCTAAGCCTATTGGAAACAGGCATCCATCTATAGTGCCCTTTGAGTCCTTTGAAACTAGTGATGGAGAGATAATGGTAGCAGCAGGAAATGATGTGCTATGGGCTCATCTATGCAAGGCTATTGGAAGAGAAGACCTAATAGACCATGAGAAGTTTAAGACAAATCCTTTAAGAAGTAAAAACTACTGGGAACTAAGACCTTTAATAGCCAATGAGATAAAGAAGAAATCCACTAAGGAATGGCAGGAGATATTTGATGAGATGGGTATCCCCAATAGCCCAATAAATACAATTGACAAGGTATTGGAAAATCCACAGGTAATGGCTAGAAATATGATTGTGGAAATTGACCATCCAATAGCAGGCAGGACAAAGATACCAGGGATACCAATTAAGCTAAGCCTAACACCTGGAGAGGTAAGGCTCCCCTCACCTTGTTTGGGAATGCATAGGGATGAAATACTTAAGGAACTACTGGGATATGATCAAGAGACCATAGAAGAATTGAAGAAGGAAGGCATATTCTGATTTTAACAAATTGGTTACCAAGGGGGTAGACAATGAATCTAGGGGTATTTTCCATTATAATCATCTTTGTTGCCATTGCTATTGGATTTTGGAAGAACATCAACACTGGTTTGATTTCTTTGGCTTTCGCTTTGATTCTCGGGCAGTTTGTAGGAGGTCTTGAGCCAAAGGACATAATCAACATGTGGCCAACTAATCTGTTCTTTATGTTAGTTGGAGTGACTTTGTTGTTTAGCATTGCTAGGGCTAATGGAACTTTAGAGTTACTAGCGAAGAAATGCGTACGCCTTTCAGGAGGAAGGAAAGCACTAATTCCTGTAATAGTATATTTCTTGGCCTTAGTATTGGCTGCTATAGGACCAGGGAATATATCCATAGCTGCATTGTTGGCTCCAATAGTCATGGCCATAGCACGTGAAACCAAGATATCTCCAGTATTTATGGGAGAAATACTGGTAATTGGTGCTATAGCAGGAGGAATTTCTCCAATAGCTCCTACAGGAATTATTGGGATTAACCTTTCACAGCAAATAGGACTTGATACTGGTATTAACTCATGGATAAATCAAATAGTGTCTTCTACTATATTTGCAATAGTGGTTTATATAGTCAGTGGCGGACTGAAGCTTAGAGGTAAGAGAACAGAAATAGGCGAGATTGAACAATTTAACTTAAAGCAGAAGATCACTTTAGCAGGCATTGCAGCTTTGGTAATAAGCGTTATTGGGTTCAAGCTCAACGTGGGCTTAGCAGGATTTTTCATTTCGGCTATACTGCTGCTTCTTAAGGTAGCCGATGAAAAACAAGCTATTGCGGGCATACCCTGGAGCACCATCATGCTCATTGGAGGTACTGGGGTATTAATAAGCATCGCTGCAGAGTTAGGTGGCATTGAGGTATTGTCCAATGCATTGGCTAAGCTGATGACTCCAAGAACTGCATCAGCAATTTTAGTTCTAACAGCAGGAGTTATGTCCTTTTTCTCTTCAGCTTCAGGAGTAGTAATGCCTACTTTAATACCGACTGTTCCTGGACTGGTTGAAAATCTGGGAGGAGCTGTAAGTCCAGAGGCTCTAGTTGCAGCAATAATTATAGGGGCTCATATGGTTACACCAAGTCCTCTTTCAACAATGGGAGCATTGACATATGCTGGTGCAACAGAGGATATGGATAAACAGGAGCTTTTCAAAGGGCTTCTTATATGGGCCATAGTAGGTACAGTCTTTACAGCAGTATTAGCTCTAGTGGGAATTGTAGGAAGACTATATTAGAAAACTAAGGAGAGTGTTCAAATGGAATATAGGCAATTTCTACAGATACCTGGGCCTACCAATATACCTGACAGGATTCTTAGGGAGCTATCAAGACCTATGATTAACCACCGGGGGCCAGAGCTTAAGAAACTGGTAGCCGAGGTTGTTGAAGGCTTGAAAGAGGTTTTTCGTACCAATAATGATATACTGATTTTTCCTAGCTCCGGCAGTGGGGTGTTAGAATCGGCTATAGCTAACCTGTTTAGCCCTGGAGATACTGTGGTCTGTGCGTCCATAGGAGTTTTTAGTGAGCGGATGGCAACCATAGCTGAAAGGTATAAGCTGAATGTAAAGAGGATAAAAAAGGAATGGGGGAAAACCATAACTCCAGAGGATGTGAAAGAAGTACTAAAGAAGGATAAGGGAAAGGTCATAAAGGCTGTTATAGTTCCCCACAACGAGACTACCACCGGAGTTACCTGTGATATTGAGGGTATTTCGAAGATAATAAAGGAGATGGATCATCCTGCGCTGTTCATAGTAGATGCTGTTAGCTCCTTAGCCATAACCAAATTGGAGACAGATGCTTGGAATATAGATGTAGTGATAACTGCATCCCAAAAAGGACTCATGCTTCCGCCAGGCATGGGATTAGTATCTATAAGCTCTAAGGGATGGGAATACTATAAGGAGTCCACTATGCCTAGGTGGTATTGGGATTACAAAGCTGTAAAGGATAAGATAAAGGCTAATCAATTTCCTTATACTCCACCAACAACCTTGCTCTTTGGATTGAAGGAAGCCCTTAATATGTTGTTGGAAGAAGGAATGGAAAGGGTATGGGAAAGGCATGGTGTTATAGCCAAGGCGGTTAGAAACTCAGTAAGGGCTATGGGCCTTGAGCTTTTAGCAGATGAGAAGGATGCTTCCAATGTGGTCACAGCAGTAAAGCTTCCCGAGTCCATAAATTATAAGGATTTATCAGAGCTTCTCAGAAAAAAATACAATGTAGTAATTGGAGGAGGCTTAGGTCAACTGGAAGGGAAGATCTTTAGAATAGGGCATTTAGGAGCTATAAGTTACTTAGATGTATATGCAGTAATGGGAGCTGTTGAGATGGCATTATATGAATTAGGGTATAAGTTAAAATTAGGAGAGGCTTCCAAGATACTTGCAGAAACTTTTGTTAATATTGTATTATAAATAGTCAGGTCAAATTAATGGCCTGACTTTTCATAATTATGCTATTTATTATGAGATTTAAGAGATATAATATTAATAAATAAACTTTAAAGGAGAGTGAATCATGACAAAACCCTTAAAAGATGAACAGAAAGTTACCCTTTGGACTCGTCAGGATATAAGAAGCCTTGATGATTTAGAGAAAAATGGCGTATATAGAGTAAAGAGGGAATACATTGAAAATCAATATGGAGATATTGCAGAACACTTTATCATTTTCCTGCAAGAAGACTCCCACTTCTGTAAGTGGGTGATGAATTGCAGTTATAAAACATACCAAATCCTTTCCTAAACATATATGGCTTAACTAAATCTGTTTTAACTGGCTTAGACATTTCCATTAGCTTAATATATTTACCTTTGTTCTGTACACCTTGAACTGAATATTTTTTGCTCTCAAAGGT